>Ga0265301_10000373_pt1 | contig 66939 bp, 94 predicted proteins | sample AusTroGonzalo_MG_2_FD_193488 | JGI IMG/M metagenome (GOLD analysis project Ga0265301, IMG submission 193488) | Bovine rumen microbial communities from tropical cattle in Woodstock, Queensland, Australia - Gonzalo_04 | ecosystem: Host-associated > Mammals > Digestive system > Stomach > Rumen ... | reverse complement strand
ATCTAAATCAGCCTGAGTAATACTGTATTTAGATAAGGTAGTAGTAACATCAGCTCCTCTAAATATTTCATTCTAAGCCTTTGTAATATCTTCTACCTTAGAATCATTATAACTATTATTAGTTTTCCATGTCTTTAGAGCGTCTCTAAATTGTCCTAAAGCAGCTCTAAAGTTCCACATAGATGTAAACATCTATATACCTTTAAAGTTCTATCTAACTGGTTGTCTCTCTTCTTCACCTCCTTGGAACTTCTTAATGAAGTTAGGATCAGCAAATTGCGAGAATGACATACCATAATTATCAAGAACCAACATACGCACAACAGGTGTATGTGTCTTAGGATTTTTCTTCTGTTCTATATATCTATGTACTAATTCTCCGGGTTTTAATAAGGTATCAGAAGTAATAAATACAACTGCTTTACCTTTTATAGAAGGATCAAGGTCTGTCAATTCATTCTCCTTACTACTGTAAGTATAAATATCAGAAACCACTATATGAGGATTAAGAGTCTTAAAGTTTATATTCTTATCGGCTTTTAGTTCAGCCTCATTAGTATTTCTTTTCTTACCTTTATCACTTCTTATTAAAGCAGGATTTTCTTTACCACCTAAACGTATCTTCTTACGTTCACCCTTTCTATGTGTAAACCAAGTATTCTTATTGAAGTCTAAAGCACCATCTACATCAATTAAGAATGGTTTGTCTTTATCCGTTCTACTATTATAATCAGAAACCCATTGATCAAATATTGCTTCAAATGCATCAGCATCTCTGTCAATATTTGTTAACATTCCGTTAAGTTTAGTAACTAAATCAGGATCTTTAACTTTTCCTGCACTAATTCTCGCTTGAATATTAGTCTTAATAGTTTCTAGATTTTTTCTTAAAGTAGTTGGTAAGTTTACAGCAGATAGGTCAATAAGAACCTCTCTACCTTTCTTATCCTTTACTTGGAATACTAAATCAGCGATATATTTATGACCCTTATAGTCTTCTCCAACATCATCAAATGTTGAATAAAGTGGTTGAGTCTCTTCTGCTTCTCTTATTTCAAGTTTAACGCGACCAGCTTCCCAATCCTTCTTGTTAAATAAATTAGCTACCCTAGAATTAGCTTTACGTAATTCATCATAACTATGCTGGAAGATTACTGCAGATTTTATATCGTAAAGATCTCTCTGAAGTCCCATCTTAGATAAAGTTCCGTCATATGTAGTATGCCAGAATACCTCTGCCCTATCAGCATCGATAAGTCCTTGTAAATTTCTAAGTGGACCTTCAACAGGTTTCTCGATTATCCATCTGGTTCCTGAATATTCTTTGGGATTACCATCTTTATCCATTCCCATTTCAGTACCTTCCTCAGTACCAGTTAAACTTAAATAAGTTCTATTACCATAAGTAGTTACTGAGAAATCAGAACCTCTATTTATAAGGTCTTGAATTTCATCAACTTTTGCGTCATTATCAATACCATCTTTAGCAGAATCATCCCTTTCTTCATCAGGATCTCTACCTAAGATTTCTTCAATCTTAGCAGCTATATCTAACTTCTTTTCCTCTTCTGCAGCCTTTTCAGCAGCATTTAAAGGAGTTAAATTATAGCTCTCTAATATTTGAAGTTTCTTTGCACGTAATTCATCAACAGCACTAATGCCGCCTGCCTTATCAAGTAGACTCGGAGCTTTAGCCTTATATTGTGACATTCTATTGTCACCAATTAATCCTGGTAACTTAGAATCTACAAATATAGCAGCATCTCTACCACGACTCATAACAGTGTATAAATCTTGTAGCCACTCTCTAAGTCCTTTGTCAGTAGGCATATCACCGATGATAGAATCATCTATGATTACATAATCGAACTCTTGACCTTGCATTTCAGTCTTGCTAAGAGCAGTAAAATCTTTACCCTCTTCAAGACCAGCATCAGTAAGTTGTTTATAAACTGCTGAAGATTTATTACCTACAAATCCTAACTTACCTGCCTTAGCTTTAATTTTAGACATTAATTCATTATCAATACTGTCCACCATTAAATCACCATTAACTTCATCACCATTGTAGGCTTTGAATCGTAGTTTCTTAGCAATACTTAAAGCAGTTGGAAGATAAGCTTCAAGTTCCTTTTCGGTCTTGTTATTAACAAGGTCTTCTAAAGTAACAAGTAATGCTCTTACTTCTTGTAAGTTAGCTTGTTTTTGAATATTATTATCACGTAAAGAAACGGTTAATTCCGGAGCACGAGTAGCAAACATATTATATTGTTCAAAGTTCTTAATACCATTGTTTCTATTCCAGAAACCTGACTGATTTGGGTCTCCAATTACAACAAGTTGTCCTCCGTTTTGTCTCATGTACAAATCAAGAGCTTGTAATATAGGAGCAGCTACATGTGTAGCCTCATCAATTATAATAACTTCTGGAGTCTTTTCAAGAGTATTAAATTTAACAACCTCATTTGGTTTACCTTCGACTCTTCGGAATAAATTACCGTCTTCGTCAACATTCAAGTTAACTTGAGTTAATTCATCCTTTTCTTTACTTGAGTAATAAGTTCCTTCATGATTGTAAGGTTTAGTATTAACCTCACTCATTATATTATTGTAAACCTCATCGCCAAGAATACTTCTAGCAAACTCTTCAACAGTCTTAGATTGCGAAAGTCCAAGTACCTTCTGAAGACCTATTGCTTGTGTAGAAGTAGGACCTAAAGCGATAATGCTTTCTTTATCTGTTACTCCTTCAGTAGCAACTCTTGCTACTACTTGAGTTTTACCTGCGCCTGCAGCACCTGTAATAACTACAGTATTTAAAGCTGTGTATCTATCGTCACCAGTCTTATCGAAAGCATATTTAAGTATGTCTCGGAACTGTTGATTCTTATTAGCTAATACAAGCTTTTGACCATATTCTTGTGCTGTAATAGGAGCAGTTCTATCATCATTCTTAACCTTGTTTCTAAGATTAGTATAGAAATCTACTGGGTCAAGAGTGAGAGCCATTGCATAGTATTGTAAAGTATCGAAATCAGTTAATGAATCTTTAGTGAGTTTATCGTTAAGTTTAGAAACAGATTGTGTTTCAATACCTCCGCTCACTAGATTTTCAAGTAATCCCGATTGTGATAAGAAATCTCGAACTGATAATCCACTATCTTTAAGAGCTTGTTGGAAGTTCTTATAAAGAAGTTTCTCAGTTTCGAATAATGCTACATTAGGGTTCTCCTTTGGAATAGAACCAAATCCCTCCAATAGATTATATTTCTTATCTCCGATATTTACAGAGAATGCTTTAGCATCATTATGGTCTTGTATTTTATCATATAAACTCTTAACAAAAGCAGCATCAGTTTTAACAAATTGTGCTCTCTTATTAATAGCATTATTATTAGAGAAATCGATCCAAGTAGTTAATACCTAGTCGAACTTAGCTATTTGATTAGAGAATAGTGTAGCATAATCAGCAGGAATTTCTGGAAGTTCTTGCCATCTTTCTACTACATCAGAATGTTTCTTAGCAAACTCATTAAAGATTTTATTATGACCTATAGGAGTATTCATATCTGCATCTGCTGAAGCAGCGTACATAAATGTTCCGATAAGTCTTAAAGCATCACGAGTTTTATACATTGCATCTAATTGAGCCTCATCTAAGACAAGAGTATCAATATCCTCAACATTCTAAAAATCGTCTTGTACCTGTTCTAATATTTCCTTAATCTTAGGTACTTCAATATCATCAACAGTCTTACTTGCTAAAGATGCTACAAGTTCTACAACAGGATTTCTAACAGTCTTCTTAAGATTCTCTTGTAATCCGAAGAATGGACTTGCTTTAATTTCTGCAATAGCATTTTGTATGGAATTAATAGAAGCACTTGATTGAGCGTTTACATAATTGTCAAAAGCTTTGCCTGCCTCCTTATTAGTTCCATCAAATATAAACTTAACATCTTCCTTACTAAGAACTTCCGATAGAGTTGCATTTTCTCCAAATATACTTGCTAAAGTTTGTACAGTATCTAGGAATTCTGCGTTAGACTCTGGAGTTAATTCAAATCCAGTATCCGGAATAAATGTTCCATTAAGTATCTCTCCAAGAGTTGGATTAGCGTTAGCAGGGTCAGCTTGTTCTGCAAAGTCTAACATATTAACTGGAGAACCGTCATCTGCATATGTTAATTCTGTATCAGCAAATTTAGCTAATTTAGGAGATAAAGCATCAATAACTACTTGTTTCTTAGTATCCTTGATTTCTTTTATTAAATCGTGAGCATTTTCTAAGTTAAGGTCTAATCTCTTAAGAATATCAAGAGAACGCGGATCCTTAATATGTCTTGTTAATGTCTCATTAATAACATTCTTTAAACGATTATTAATAGTTCCGTAAGACTCTTGGTTAGTTCCTTTAGCTACTCTCTTAACTGGGCCGAATAAGAAATTATATGTGATAGGGTCAATTACATAACCATTAGCAGCAAGCTAATCTTTAAGTAATTGAACATACTCCATATCTTTCTGACGATTAAATTCAATGATTTGCTGTTGTCTAGCAATTCTTCTTTCATCAAACTCATCATCAGTTTCTTCTCTTTCAACACCAGTATCAACATCAAGAATCATTCTTTTAGTATCACGAGCAGCAAAATCTTCAGGAGCTTCTCCAAGTAATTGACTATTCCAAGTAGCTTTACTATCCTCCAATTTCTGAGGGTCTAAAATACCACCATTTAAAGCTGCTGTCATTTGTTGAGACCATGCTTTAAATTGATCAGCATTTAAGAACATATTAGCCATTTCTGGAGCAACTACTTTTTCGATTCCTTTGAAACGTTCCCAAGCATCAGTACCTTTAGTCTTTAATTGCTCCTCTTTTCTCTTTCTTACTTCAGAATAGAAACGAAGCATATCATCAGGACTTACATCTTCTGCTTTCTTAGCTCCAAATAACTCTTTCCATATTTGACCTTCATCAATAGGTAAGAATTGTTCGTGAAGAATTGGGTCCATTAAGAAGTTTAATTTACGAGCATAATCAAGAGAAGTATCTCCAGATAAGAAAGCATTCTTCTTATCTCTTGCTCTCTGTAAAGCGTCAGCCTTCTCTTGTAAACGATTAGCACGTATTTGAGCTTCTTCATTTGTCATACCATTTAAAGGTTTAGAATCTCCAACAATAGGAGTTCCATCAGCAGTACCTTCAATAGTACCGGCAGCATCATTATATTCTTGTTCTGCCTTAATCAAATCCATTATAACATTGTTATAATCTTGATAATAATTAGTAAGAGGAGAAACTGCTTGATAACGCATGAATCTATCTTCACTAAGAACCATTCTCTTGAATAATTCATTATCATCAAGTCCGATTTGATTATTGTTTATAATAGCATCAATTGCATTAATCTTATCTTCAACAAGTTGTGCAATAACATTGTTTTGTGAATCCTCAGCAGATGAAGCAGATAACCATACTGGATTGCCTTTATCGTCCTTATCTACGAGTCTTCCAGAGATTTTAGTGCTGGCAATCTTACCTTCATCCTTCATCTTTTGAAGAGCATCGCGTAATTCGCCAACATGTCCATTTCTAATAAGAGTAACCATTTCCTCATCACCTTTATTAACTCGGAACGTTCCCTTATCCCAAATTTCTTTTCCGTAGAAAACACCACCACCGATAGCACCTCCTAAGAAGTTCATGGCGTATCTCTCAAATGCATTATCCCAAGCACCTACATCTTTAACAGATGTATCAGCACCAAGTTTACCTGCAAGTTCGTAGATAGATTTAGCAGTATCAGCTACTACTTCTTCTGCTACTTCCTCAATACCTTCACCGATAGCTTTCTCTATAAAGTTAGTGCTATGATATTTAATATCATCAGAAAATTGATCAATGAAATTCTTTCCGATTTCAGCGGCCTTATGTATTTTCTACATATATTTATTAGCAGTAGAATTCTTAGTAGCATCAATAGCCTTAAAAGCAGTTCTACGTGCTTCTCTAAATTCATTTTTTAAAGCTTGTCTTGCTTGTTTAATACTCTCCTCAGTAGCTTCGTCGAAGAATAACTCACCAAGTCCAGTCTTATCAACAGCAAACATTCCTAGAGTAGAACCTAATGCGACAGCTGCAGCTTCTGCTTTAGTAGCACCTTGCTCTAACATATCTGAATATACATCAGAGTTAGAAACAATAGCCATATAAGCAAGAGACATGTCTCTTCCTAATTGTCCAGCCTCTCTCGTAGCCTTTTCGGCTTCGGGGAGGTATTTTTTTAATGCTGCCTTTCCGAGATTACTATTCATCCATAAGGCATCATCGGTAGCAGCTTGTGCTCCCATAGTTCCTTTCTTAGCGTCGTAAAGAGCTTTAGCCTTAGTTGTTGCCTCTTCTAAATATTTATCAGAACCTCTTAATGAATTGAAAGCTTTAGCAATTTGCTTCTGTTGTCCCCATTGTAAAGCGACATCAGAAACCATATTACCAATGTTCTCAAAACTAAATGAATGTTCTTTAGCATAATCAGAAGTACCTCCAGAGAATTTCTCTCCCATTGCAGCGATACTATTTAACCAACGTGGAGTATCACTATCAGAGAATAATGCTGTAGTAACACCATATAGCATTGGCATTGCTTTAGCAAATTCTCTTCCGATAAGAGCAGTAGAGTAAATAGCACCTACTGGACCTCCTATAAACATTGGAACAAGAGCAGCAACGTTCTTAGCAACTGTTCCGCCTACACTCTTTTCAATATCGTCAGAATCAAAGAAATCATACTTATTAATAGGAGTATCATCAATAGATATAGTGTCCATAAATGATAATACTCTCTTACCAAGTGGAGAACGTCCACCAAGTGTCTCATAATAGTATGTTCCTTTATCATTGAGTTTTCTATCACCCTTTTGATGTTTAGTTTCTTGACCTGTTATAGGATCAATATGTGTGCCTTCTTCCTCCCATACAGCTTCAACTAGAGGGTCATCGAAGAAAGAGGAAAGCCATCCGAAGCCATAATCATGTTTACCATTAAAGAGTGCTTTGTCATTTGGACTATAGTCTAAAAACTTACCAGCTTCGTAGTCATAAATTTGACTCATCTAAGCAAGTTCAGATTTACTCTTAGTAGGATCACTCCAAATATTAACACCCTCTATACCTATTTGTTGTCTATCAGGATTGCTTACCAATCTTCCTATATTAAACTTAGCATCTTTAATTCTTGAGTCTTTAGTACGATTAGTATTAAACATATCTAAAGCAGGTCCAGTGGGATATTTGTTATCCGTAAATTGCTAGAATGTTGATAACTTCTACTTATAGAACTCATTAAACATATCTTCAGAAAACTTTCCATCTTTATCCTAAAACAATGGATTATTTTTTATGTAGTCAGACTTTAAGTATTGTTCACGAGATAACATCTATGTGTTATTCACATCCATATTAGCAATATCGTGGAAATCAGATACTGTAAAATCACTATTATTTATATTCGCTACTATCCAATCGTTCATAATCCAAGTACGTCAGCATCAGTTGTCTACTGATTTACGTTTTTCTCAAAGTTTTGATACTTCTATTCGAGTGTCATAGCCTCATCATAATCAATATGTTGATTAGCACCCGTAACAGCGCTTAATTGATTATTGTTAATAGGTATGTAAATAGAAGCTTTGAATATATCTTCGGCTCCGAATATCCAGTCCACAGGATTATACCAATCCCAAGTATCAATATCAGGAGTTTGTTTATCCTTACCTGTACCAACAGTTAAACTACGTTTAATTAGTTCAATCTGTTCTTCAGAAGGATCTTTTACATGTTTAACAAATGGAGATTTCTTAATACCGTTGTTTTCAGTTGTATAACCTTCGGCAACAATAAATGCTCCAAATTTATTAGGATTAGGAGTACCATCAGCTTTTAGTAAATCCTTAAGGCCGTACTTCTCATAAATATTAGAGATTTGGTCTGGAGAAGGATTAGCACCAAGTAAAGCAATTTCATTCTCAACTTGTTCATATTGTTGTAATATTTGTAAGTTAGGAGTTCCATCAGCATTAATTGGTAAATTAGCACGAAGTACACCAGTATTATTATATGTGATATTCTTTAATTGTTCACGTGTAATCTTTTGATCACCATAAGTAATAGTATTGCCACTTTTTATAATACTTTGAAGTTTAGAATCAGCAAGCATTTGATCCATAGAAGTATCCATAATTGGGTCTCCATTAGGTTTAGTAACTTGTTGATAATATGTTCCAGCAACAGACATTTGAATACCATTACCTATATCAATAAGCATTTGATCATCAGAACCTCCAATAGATTGCTGAATATTACTTAACAAAGAAGTTTCTTGTTCAGTCGGATCCTTAGTTCCAGCACTGTCTTTAGCGGCTTTTTGAGCAGTTTTGCCAGCTTTTAATTCAACATCATAATGATTAGTATAATCAATTTGAGAAGCGATAATAGTCGCTATTAGCTTTTGGGCGTCTTGGGCAGTACCACTAGGAGTTCTCATCTTTAAGAGAGTCTTAGCATTTTCAGGAAGCATTGCATAGATATAACTTAATGCTGCATCAGCCTAATCTTTTTGTGTTTTATTAAGAATTTTATATTGATATAAATCCTATGTTGTACCATCAAATTTAATACCACTCTAAGAAGCTGCTTGAATTGCACTCGCTAATGTTTGAACTCCATTAATAACCTAGCCCTATTGAGTTGAAACATATCCTTGCTTACTAGTATCAGTAGTGCCAAGTTTACTAATAAAATCTTGAATATATTTAGTAACTCCTTCGATACCAATACCATTAGCTACTACTCCTAATATCCTGTTATCTCCTGCTAGTTCAGGATTATAAGCACGAAGTCTTAGTAGTTCAGAATTCGTAACAGGTTGATAATCAGCAGCCTACGCAAGTTGTTCTGGTTTTAAGTATTTAAAATCTCCCTTATCATTTACACAAATAAGGTACCCTTTTTCATTAATAGCTAATTCATTAATGCCTCCATTTTTACTTACAGCTTCATAAGCTTCATCATACTGCTTTCTATTAAAATTAGCAGTTCTCATCATTTGTAACGCTTGTAAATAACGAGAAGCTATATTAGCAGTATTAGGAAAAGGAGAATATTGCTAGTCTATATAAAAGTCTGAAAGCACTTTAGTAAGTGCCTACATATCATTAGGTAGACCTTCAAGTTTTTCCATCATTTTTAGTAAATCTTTATCTGTCAAATCGGAACTTCCGTCAGATGATTTTGAAGACCCTGCTACGTCAGCAGCGGTAGCTCCGGAAGTCCCATCACCAGTAACCATTACTGGCTAATAAGAAACAAAAGGGGGAATTGTACTTCCCCCTTGTTGAAATTTCATTATCATTTTCTACGCTTTTCAGGGTCTCTACGTCTATACATCTTTTTATCGACTCTGGCAATAGCTTTATCGACTCTATCATGTTTATCTTTAACAGTTTTGTGGAAACGATCAGCGTCTTTCTGACGTTCTCTTATTTTAGCAACTGCTATTTTAGCAGCCCCATCTTTTGCAAAAAGAATACCACCATTTCTTGTATACGCTATGTCTGGAATATATGATGTAGTAGCCATTTCTCTTACTCCAGAAAATTTACTCTACGGAATTCCATAATAACTACGAAGTTGATTCTATTCTATTTGTGATATTTTACGTTGAGCTTTCATAAATGCTTGTTGTTTAGCACTATCTAATTGTGAATAAGTTTTATCACCAGATTGAACTGAAGTCCAAGCATCTAATTCGTCTGTAGTAAGTTTATTAACAGCATCAGCATAATGATTAGGATCAGCTGCAACAGCATTATGTATATCAGAACGTGCAAATTGCTCCGTAAGAGCCTCACGTTTGTTAACCTTTTGCTTTACACGATACATCATTTCTTGGAATAAAACATCATTATTAGTGTAATTTTTAGCATCACGAGCATTTTCAACATTAGCAATATTCTCAATAAGATCTCCAATAGATGCACGATTCTTCATTGCAACATCATAATTAAATGCGTCGTCATCATATCTCAGTTTCCAAATTTCGTCTTTACCCTTCTTAAGAACTTGGTTATTAGCAACGCGACCTTGTCTTATATAATCGAGCATCTTAACTGCAGAATCTGTATAAGAACTTGTCTATACTCTACCATCCGAAGTTAATGGTTGGCTAGCTAAGTGCATTAATTGTCCAGCTGCCTGCTATCCGCTCATTAAAGCATCAAGATCTCCTTCAAGATATTTAGTATTATTTTTAAGATCATAAAGGGTTAAGCCTTTACGCATAGCATCAATTTGACGAACAGTCATTTTATCATTAACAGCATTTGCATATGTGTTATGAGCGATAGCATATACGCGAGGATCGACATTAAATTGTCCAGGAACAGTTTGACCAGACGCTGTATCATTATTACCTCCGCCACCGCCTTCTGGAGTTACTTGTGAACTTCCTTGATTCGGTGAAGTTACAGCCTTTTCGTTTGGAACTTCTCCAGGATTCAATGGGCGTAACTTATACATTCCAGTATCTGGATCTTGATAATAATCAAGTCCTTTCTTTTTAAATGCTTCACGCTATGCAGCTAGCTCTTCATCATGATTGTACCAAGAATCTCCAGTACCACCATGTCTTAGATATTCCTATGCTCCAAAGTAACCATCTTGATATTGACCTTGTTGATTATCCTTTGTACCACCATTACGTGTTAATATTTTTTTATTAACGGCTTCTTCTATAGCAGTATTAGTTCCAGTTTCATTCCATTGCTTTTGTCTATTTAAAACGTTAGCACTTTGTCCAGTACCTTCACCTTTTGCTTGTTGAGGATTATTAGGATCATATCCAGTAGTTTGTAAATTCTTCCACCAGCTATCTTGAAGTTCGTTAAATTTTTCATAGTTTTGAGGGGTCCACTTATCAAGCCAAGTCTTCATGGATGGATGACTATACATATCTCTAAACCAATCGGCTTGGCCCTATACGTTTTTTATTGGATTTCCCATTTGATATTTCCTAATAGCGTTAAATTTACCTCCTTCCTTATAAGAACCGTATTCCCTAAGAATATTTTTAAAAGTTTCCTTAACACCTGTTGAGGTATTTGTTCCTGAAACTAACTCAGACCAGTTCTTATTAGCCTGACTCAATTGAGTTTCAAGTCCCTTTATACTTTCAATATATTCTCCAAGTTTCTTTTCCTTATTCTTAAAGCTAAGACTCATCCAACTGGAATTAGGACTAACCTGTCTATGTATAGCCTTAACAGCTTCTCTAGCATCTTTAAGTTCTTTTTGCTTAGCTCTAATAAGTTTTTTGTCCGGAGTTTTAGCACTCTTTAACTTAGAAAGTTCTGCATTTATAGTCTTAACTTTTTCAGTATAATCAGCCTATGTTTTTCCAAGCTTTTTCTAAATAGCTTTTAATTCTGCAACAGACTTAGTTACTCCTGTATTTGTTCTAAAATCATTAAGTTGTGTTTGCAATCCTGGGGTAGCGTTTTCAATAGCTATATCAGTATTAAATTGTCCTCTTTTAGCATAATACTTTCCATCATGACCAAGTCTTACCGGCATAACTTCTGCACGATTTTGTGCTGTATGAATAGGACTTCTCCATTTACCATTTTCACGAATCCATTGAAAACGAGGACGTAAAGAAGTAGTTGTTACTAATTCTTCGTCTTTTCCGAGTTTTGCGGCTGTTGATATACCTGTATTATCCTTAGCTTCTTTAATTGCTTTAGCTTGATCAGCATTAAATATTCTAGTCTCTACTTTTCCAGTTTTCTTATTTTTAACTTGTAATGCAACACTATTTGTAGTGCCTTGAGGACCCTTTGCCAAAGTGCCTTTTCCACCTCTCATAGTATGAATTTTACGAGCAGCAGCACCAGTACCTCCCATTACAAACATAAGACCTTGTGTAATATTTCTAAAGTCTTCTACAGTTAAATGTTCGTCTCCCATAGCTTTCTTTAGTGAACCTAAAATAGCACCAGAATTGGCTAATGTTCCAGCAGCACCGATTGCGGCAATTACTTTAGGAGCAACTACTTTAACAGCTCTACCGATTTTGACAGCTTTAGTTACACCACCAACTCCAGGTATTAAACCTAAAGCGTCCATACTATAACCAAACAACGCTCTACCTGCATCTCCCCAATCGAGACCGTCTTCAGCAATATCAGCAGCTAAGTGAGCAGTAGTACTACCAGCACCTACAGCAGAAGAAGCAATAGTAGCAGGAGTAAATGCTAATCCCATAGAGGTTAAATCACCGAGTATAGCACCAACTCTTAAACTATCGTTAGATGTCCAACCATTGTTAGTTTGAAGAGCATTCTTTTCCCCCATTGGAGTTCTATTATCAGCTTCATACTGTGCAACAGTTTTACCTTGAGCTTTTGCACGACCTTCTACAAAGGCATTTCTACCTTGAGAAAAAGCTTCTCCAAAATTTCCTCCAAATTGCATTTCTATTACACCGCCTTGTTTCCACATATAAGTTTCGTTAGGCTTTGTAATACCATGTTCTACATCATATTTACTACGACGTGCTTCCCATTGAGTAGGTATATCACCAACGAAAGTATAGAACATTTGTTTAGTATTCGGATCATATACTAAGGCTCTATTTACTCCCTCATCAGACTTTGAAGGAATATAGTACATTCCTTGATACTTACCAGAAGAAATAGGTTGAGCAATATTATGATATATAAGTCCTGCGACATTACGTGCAAAATCATTTTTATATTGAGCAGCAAAGGGATTCTTAACAAAATCTTGCATATATTGATTTAAAGCATTAGTATTTAAACGATTAGTTTTTGGATCAATAAAATTGGAACCCCAAGATTTATAATAATTTTCCTCATTTAAATTACCATCTGCGTCATATAAATTACTAGTATCTATTGTGCTAGTATAAGGATTATCGTTTGTAAAAATAGGTTTAGAATTGTTAAATGCTGCAATTTGAGAATCAATCCAAGCTTGCTTTTCTTTTTTAATTTGTTCAGCCTTAGCTTCTTCTTCCTTTTGTTTAACTTCAGCTGCTTTAGCTTCTCTTTGCTCAGGAGTTAAATTAGGATCTTCTTCTGTTGTAAAGAAACCTTCTGAAAAATCATTTGAGATTCCAAAAGCCTATCCAGCAATTAAATCATCAGCATCCCATACTCCATCATTCCACTTTTGTGCAAGTTCACGACCTTTAGCAGAATAATTATCATAATCTCCAAATTGCTCATATTTACTATAATCAAGGTTCTTATCCTTTAACCAGTCAAGATATTCATTCATCCACCCTGCTGCCATTTTAGCACGATTACTTACAGGGCGTTTACCGTCTGTACCAACAGGATCTTTATCTAAGAAAGGTTTAAGATTTACTGATCCTCCAGCAGGATTATATTTTTGATTCCACCATGCTACAAAACCATGTTTTGATAAATCAAACTTTTCATCTTCAGCAGGTTTTGATGACTCCATAGCCTTGCCTATTGTTCTAAAATATTCAGCTACTTGTCTGTTAGCATTAAATGTTTTGTATTTCTTTTTCTTCTTATCTTTTAAAGCATCGTAGTCAGTATTGGTAATACGTTCTCCTTTATCATTATAATAGTATTGTGTACCATTATTATCATCGTTATCGATATTAGTAAATTCACCTCTTACATCGGTAATGTTACCTAAATCGTCGGTAGAAAAACGATTATCATTATCAGCCAATGACTACTTAAATGCATCCATATATCTATTGTAAGCAGTGCTGAACTCTTGGACCTAATCGTCCGTCCAACCACGCTTTCTACGGTCTTCCAGATACGATTGGACGTTATGACCTACATTTTTAAGGTATTTGTCCATATCAAGTTCCTTCTGTCCGAATTTATATTTAACAGAAGTCTTTTTCTCTGCCATAATTTTATTAGATTAAATAATAAAAAAGGGATGTACCTAAATAGATACACCCCTCACGTTAGGATTTTATCAATCCTTAATTCGTCTTACAAGGCGTCCGCCTCTACGATAAACAGGCTCTCCTTCTGCTGGAGCTGGGGCAGCTGCTTCAGGACCAGGAGCACCAGCTTGAGCACCGCCGCCTGCTAACTCAAGTAACATCTGACATACTTGCATAGCTACTTGGCAATCTTGACCTTCAAGAGCTTGTTGAGCACCTTGCATTAACATTGCCATAGGATCTTCACCGCCTTGTGGTGCAGGAGCACCGCCTTGTGGAGGCATTGCTCCACCTTCTTGAAATTTACTAATAAGTTTCATAAGTAATTCTATCAAATTTGAATTATTGCAATAATTATCTCTATCATCTATGTATGTCTAAGATAGGCATATTTATCTGGAATCCCAACTAATTTTTCATTATATATTAAATAATTAATTCTCAACGTCAGAATTTTCTTTCTTTTCTCCTGGAACCTAAACGTATTCAGGTTCACGATTATCTTGAGTTTTTATACACTTAAACATATACTTTCCAAGAGCTTTACAATATCTATCAAAGTTATCCTCTTTATGTTCATAAGCCCTTTTAGCTTTGCGAATAAGTGTACGAGTATTTATTCTACTAAAAATTCTTTCTCCTCCTTGTAAAAACATTTGGGTAGTACCATCAGGAGCAAGAACTTTCATAGTGTACTTATTTAAGTCTTCAGAATCATCAATATCAAAATCATCACCTTCTACTATACCACTTCCTTGATTTACTTCAAGAATATATTTAGCATTCATAAAAGGAACAAGAGTTTCATCCTTTGGTTGAGCCTAATAAACAAGTACTACTTCATCATCATCATTAATAGCTATCTAATCAAGAGGAATAAGAGTATCTTTCATCCACATTTCTCTGGTACCTTCTTCGTCCCATACAAATAACATTCCTTCGTCCGGCGGAAGATTTGCAACTCCCATTAAACCTTTTTTCTTTTCTTCTTCTGTTTTAGCTATTTGACAATTATAAGTTTTTTTACCTATATTAACTATAACTCTTTCCATTAGAAATTAAATTGTTTCATCCTTTTAGACATACTAGTAGCACCATCATTTCTATCATTATTATTAAATACATAAGCACGTACTCCACCAGGTCCTCCTAACCAAGCACCGGCTATTATGGCATTATCAGTCCAACCCATCTTATGCATTCTGTCCAATTCGTTTTGACTAAAACTACTCATAAATTCTTTGGCCAATTTATTAGCAGCCTGTATTTGTAGTTTAGCATCATTTCTAAAGGTAGCTACATCAGTACCTGCATAGGTTCCAATATTATTGTAATCCCTACCATGATATTTACCTTGCATAAATTGGAAATAACCATAAGCAGGGGCGCCTCCCTTGTTTTGAACATCTTTAACAAATCCAGATTCGGCTTTAGCTAATTGTGTTAATACAGCCCGTCTATTTTTTGCTTCTGGATTAAGTTTCTCTACTTCATCATAAGCTTTTTCGAATTCATCACTTCCTGTTGTAGTAGGAACTGTTATAGGTTGTCCGTTCATACTTGTAGTCGGTTTAGTTCCTGGATCATAATGCCATCTGAATGTAGAAGTAGGAGATTCCTCAGAGGTTTCACTAGTAGAAGTTTCATCAGAATCTCTATTACTTATATATTGCTAAAGTCTACTGAATCTATCCATAGGAAGTTCCGGAGTTGAGTCATAAGTCGGAGCTTCCACCTGTTTGTAAGAAACTAACAAATCACTCAGTGCTGCCATTTATCGTTCCTCCCTATTTTAAAGTTTTAATAAGTCCTGTTCTATCTTCTGTATTAAATAATATTTCTTGAACTAAAAGTTTTCCTGCTTCAATAGCTGCTTCATCAGAACCATCTTTACAAAGTTCTTCAAGTTTCTAAGTAACTTCTAGATTAAATATAATTTCATTTAATTCTATTTCAGCCTATTGTTCACCTTTATTATCAATTACTGGAATACCCTTTTGAGTAAGTCCTTCCGTATTTTCCATATGATGTTTACGAGCATGTAAAGCACCTTCAGGTATTACATTCTATTGATTTGACAATGGTTCTTCTTTTGATTCTTCAGTTTTACCACCTTCTTCAAAGAAATCTACAATAGTTGGTTCCCATTCATCTTCAACAAGAGTAGGTGTCCAACTATCATATTGCCAGTCAATAGTTCCACCTTCTTTATATTCAGGTATTTCATCCTCAATAATTACAGGTTTCCATTCAACCTCTTTTGTTTCAAGATTTATTACATTATGTATTTGTCCACCTTTTTTAAAGGTTAGATTAATTTTCTTTATACGTTCAATCTTACCGCCTTCTTTAGCGGCTCTCATATAACGTTGGTCATAACCTCCTGCCAAATTAAATTGATAATTAGTTGCTAATAAATCACTTGTGTTTGTGACAATTGATTGTCTATCACGGGCTTGTTTATTAATTCCAGCTATTTGTCCTTGATAAACCTTAGCTTGTCCGATTTGTCTATTAGCATCATTTTTAGCACCACTTGAAAATAATCCATATTTCTTGTTAGCCTTAGAAGCAGCGTCATCCATATATGAGTATGCTCCGCCATATGAACCACCTATCTATTCACGTACTTTATTATCAATTGAAAATTTATCAGAAGTACTAGCAAATAAACCATTAATTAATCCTGTTGGAGTAAGTTTTAGGAATTTGCTATCAAGTATTTTATCAGCAGTAGTCATCTAATCTGTTCCTACTCCTAAAGCAGTGAGACCATCAGATAACAAACCGCCTACTTTCATAGCTCCTCCAATTAAAGCTCCATATGGACCCATAGTCATTATGGCAGAAGAAACAGTATCATATCCAGCATTTAAACCATTAGTAAGACTTGAATTATTAGCAGCCTAATCTCCGAAAAACATTTGGTCAGCAGTATCTGCTAATCCGCCTGCTATTCCAGCGTAGCCACTTGTTTTATTTATTCCTGTTACTCCAGAAGCTTTAATCTGTCTGGCTTTCTATATTGCATCTATTACAGATCCTCCTATCACCCCAGCTTTAGTAATACCTTGATTACCCGTAGCTATTCCGAACTACGTAAAAGCTTCAGTGGCTCCGAGTAAATCTACGTTATTTTTCGACTATTGAGTTAAATTTGTAGTATCCTTTGTTTCAGAAGTATCTTGGAACTGGGGTTTGGTAACCCCAGTTTTAGAATTTTTTGCCTCGTACTTTCTGTACTCTTCCAAGATAGTATTCTCATCAGTAATACCTTTAGCTATCATTTGTCTTCTGAACTCCTCAAAAGTCATTACAGTATTAACATTAGTTGTCATGCGTAGCTAACCTGATATATAGTATTTAAGAAATCTATAATTGCTAATTCATCACCGGAGTAACGAATACGTACTTTCATAAATTTATCTCTAACATCTACTTCCTTTCTATTATGATCATATCCAAATCTATAACCATAAATACTTTCATCGTCTAACCAACTCTTAGTATCTAAAGGAGAGTAACTAGTTATACCAAACTTAGTTAAATCGTACAAATGGTATAAAGCATTAGAACGATCTAAGTTAGTTTCAGCATTAATATTGGGTTCAAATTTTATTCCTGGGAATTTAATTTGGCCACTCTCTTTTACTTTATTTGGTATCGGAGAATTATTAATAGGTAATGGAGGTAAGAGTTGACTACTTCCATAAGCCTATGCCCAAGTAGTATGAAGGGGATGAATTAATGGATAACCATCTTCTATAGCTTTAGAATATTCATTCTTATAACATACAAGAATTGGATTAATAGTTACCTTCCATCTATCTTCTAGATACTCACAGTTACCTGCAATAATAGAACGAGCATCATCCTGACTTAAATTCTTAAGATCAACTGCTATAGCATGGTTCCAAATTCTGAATTCTTGTCTTGTTGGATAATATACAATTTCAGCTCCAGATAAATGACGATAATCGTAACCATTTGGATAGGTTATATGGATATAATAATCCTCAATGTCATTTATTGTATCCTGTCTTGTATAATATCTATGAACAAAATCAGCAGAACGTGGTTGCTGTCTAGGTTGAACCTTTAAGAAGTTTCTATCATATGCAATATCCTCTCCATTATACTACCACAGAGCTTTTAATGCCTCTTGTCTAAAATACATATTTACTTTGTCTTTTGCAAAATCATAAGTCTCACCTACTACTTCATAATGGAAAGATTCAGGTTTTGCCTTATTAGCAATAAGCTCAAGATTTGTAAATATCTTATGAATAGAAGGATCATCAACTACAACACATTCAAATTCAAACGGATGTTGTTTACCATACCAATTTGTTGGGAATATGTCATCAGCTATGTCAAAGTTAGCTGCTTGTCCATGTTTCCAGAAATCTGAAGTTAAGAATTGTAAATTCCACTTTGTAGTTACTCCTATGATAGATTCGTATTGAGCAGCATTAATTAATGTTGTGTTTCTATTGTAAGATGCTTTATGATTATAATAAGTATCAGACAGACTTAATTGATGAGCATCTAATATAGAAATATTAGCTCTAATATTTAACAATGATACTATCTAATCTGGTCTAGTTTGTTCCTCTCTTGGAAGCATTAATCTCTTACCTGTAATATCTTTAAAGATAGGTAATTCCTCAATTTCCCTACGAGTTCCAACTACTTGTTCTATATAAGCACCATACATATAGTGAGCAGTGAAAGGAACATGACGTTCAGGATGATCAATTAAGTGACCTAAACCACCACTACAAGCATAGTAATATAGTTCAGTCTTACCGTTTACGGTTCTGAAATTCCATAGATAAACTATAGTATCATAACTAAATGGTCCACCACTTCTTTCGAGTAATGATTCACCACGCTTATTATCTTCCTTATTTTCTGTCTCACTTGGTAATATACCATCTTCATTACCATACCAGTTCTTAGCTACATATTCCATAATTTGTTCAATGTTGTACAACGTATTAGGATCAAGAGTATCAACTGGCTTAACATAAGTATTATCTACTCCAAATTTAATCTTATTAGCATCGTAATCAGCATAGGCATGACCAGCTACATTACGATAATATAATTCAGACATTAATGTTTCAGGATCTACGGTTGGACCCTTAATCATTACTCTACTACCTCTACGTCCGCTTTCGTCTTGTTGTCCTCTTGGAGCATAAGCATAAACTGCATTAGCTTCATCAGCACGAGGTTTCATGTATACTAATAATTCATCTTGGCTCTTAGCAGACTGGTTGAAATATAATCCATATATAGGAAATGTTAAGTCACCAACAATTGCCTAACCATCATTGCCACTACCACCATCAGGGTCTACCTAAGTCTAAGTAAACATTGGAGCGGGATTAGTAAATGAGGCAAGATTAATGTCTTCAATTTTTCTTATTTCAAAGTTCTTGTAATTACCCCAAGGATCTTTTTCTAACTCATAATTAATTGTGTAGAAAACAGTATCATCTGGTAAAATTCTATTTTCTACATTAAGTACTCCTATAAATCCTTCTCTTTGAGCTGTAGGAACAGTACGGTGTTCTGTATACATTTCTCCTGAAACTGTACGATATGTAAAATCATAACTAAAATCATCAACTACAGTAGTTACATCACTACTTAAGAAATAGTTATTAATTACATTATTGGTAAGAGTAATACCATCAGAGAATGAATTATTAGCATGAGATGTACCTAATTTAGCAATCCATTTACTTACATTTCTATCAAATGAGAAAGGAATATTATTAATATTCTCCATCATAGATGGAACCCAACTATAGAAGGTAATAAACTTTTCAAGGAGTTCTGACCAACATAAGTTCCAAGCCTTCTCTTCAAAGCCATAAGTATCATCATAGAAAGTAAACATTACATCTCTCTTAAAGGCATTATAGAAAGTCTTAACATTTCTAACACCTAAAATTGGAGTATTTTCACGTTCACCTAAGGTAATGTTATTATTCAAGAACTCTTGTACTTTCATATCTGAGATACATTCAAGAGATTGTCCGTCTGTGCGCCAAATTTTCTTTGCAATAGTATCGACACCATAGATGTACTACTTGCTGTTTCCGGCCTTTCCTGGGGTCTTGATGACACTATCTGCCCACTGACTACCAAACATATCAGACAAAATAATTGGAGCCTCTGGGAGGACATTTGACGTAATTAGCTGATTTGCTCCTGCTGCGACATGTTGTGCAACTGCTGCCTTATTTACAGGTATTCTTGCAACACCATGTTCAAATATACAAATAAGATCAGATTCAAGACTAATTAATTTAACAATCTCACCATATTCACGAGTATAGTCGCGATATGCAGTAGATCTAAATACTCTATAACCATTCTTATAAGCATCATTTATATGAATATCAGAATACATAATTCTGGTTTTAAACCAATTCTTAATGTGAGGAACATCAGGTAGTTCCATATTGAACCTTTCACTAAGAGATTTACTGAAACCTTTATTATATATTTGAGATTCGGGATGTTTATAAGTTCCTTCAACTTCCATATCATTGTATGGATAATAACCATAAGGATGACCTGCCATAGCAGTTTCTGCTACATTAGATCTATCTAAAGTACGAATATTTAAGTTAAAAGAAGATCTAACTCTAAATGTAACCCAGCTACCAATCTTAACAGCGTTTACATCTCCGAGATTTATTTGGTTATATTTTTCTGGTTCATCTGTAATATAATTTTCTTTCCAAGTTTTTTCTTGTACTATTTCATCATTAAATGGAGCACCTGGATCTTGGAAATTACGATGCATTCTATGAGTGAATTGACATAGATAACAGTCACCTCTATATAGAGTATAATGATAACCACCTTGTTTAGCTACAATAGTAGCTTGTGGATCAACTATAATACTATTAATAGGAGTAACAAGATAATCATCCATATGATTAATATCATACCTATCAGATATTGCACTAAATGGAGTATTGTCTTGCATTCTTATTTCAAAGTACTTATCCATATTAGCTACGGAAAACTCTGGAATATAAATGTTAACTGTTTCTGCAGGAGAGAATTTATTATTCTTATCATTAAATGCTAAATAAGGGCCAAAGCTACCTCTAATTATATCAGTATTAATTTGCTTATTAGAAATAGTTTGTTCATCTTCTAAGTCATGTTGTTTAGAATAAGTTGTTTTGTAATCGTCTCCTATACACTCATACCTCCAAGCTTCTTCTGCATTACCAGCTCTACTTCTAAACTTCATATCATCAATTCCTGTAAGAGTCACATCATCAGGAACTCCAATAATCTTAAAGTCATAAGTATTTCTAATTCCCATATCATAATAAGAAGGAATATAGAAATGTCTATAATCATTAGTAAAGTAGTTACTAGAATGTCCAACTAAACCATTAGTACATTGGGTAATAGTTAAACCTATAGTATGTTTGTTACCAGTAAATATAGAATTATAATAAGCTTGGTTTACTTCATAATCTGGACATAAAATACCTTGTACTTTAACTTTAGAAGGATCTTTAATTATTATTCTGTCATAGTATTCTTGAGTTAATTTTCTGGAATCTTCTGTCTCATCCATATTGTAGCCTGATGGACACTCGGTATTTCTGCCGTCTAACTTTATTTTAGTAAATGTTCTACTAACAGCATAACGAACTTCATCTATTACACCTAAAGTAGCCATAGTTGCAGCAGTTCCAACAACTGCAGCAGCAGTTACAATACCGACAGTAGCCCAAGGAATAGCAGTTACAGCAGCTACAACGCCAGCACCAACACCAGCAGCAGTTGCAGCAGTACCTACACCAGCAGCCACAGCTCCAGCTACAGCTCCAGCAGCACCACAAGTTACAACAGTAGCTACAGCTAAAACAGCTATACCAGCTACAATACCAATTGCCCCTAAAATACTTCCCCAGAATCCAGAACTCTTCTTAGAGAATTTAAATGAATATCTTGATAGGAATCCTTCTGATATATAGTTTATATCGTTTATATCTTCAGTACATACATGAGAATAACTTAATTGAGAAGCTAACTATGTTAAGTAACCATCAGCAGTAGCAACACAAGGAGTGTAAGCGTTCTAATCAATACCTATTGTAACACCCTGGCAAAGAATTGTTGGAATACGAGTTTGACGAACAAAGAAATATCCTTTTACATATTTTCTTAATTCTTCAATAACATCATCCTTAACTCTTATTTCTACGCCATATATAGTATTAGTATCTTTAGTCGGAATAAATCTTACAACACCCTTAACATTTTCAAGCATAACAGACCTTGCACTACCATTAGGTAATACTTGATAATTAGAATCATCATAGGAAACCTTAACTCTAACATTCTAACCATTCTACTATTCATACAATGGGTAATTAGAATATTGCATATTAGTTTCCATGTATTCCTAAACTAAGTTACCACCTCTAATATTAAATACTGGAGTTAATTCATTATTAGGCATTATATAAACAATACCAAATCTATAAATCTCTTCTCCCCAATATCCAGTTTTCTCATAAATAAATTTTGGATCATAATATCCTTTACTTGATGTAGTAATTCGATATTCCTAATCCATATCTACAGGATAAGTTTCCTGCTTTAAGTAAGGCAAGAAGCGTAAAGATAAGTCAGCTAATTCTTCATAAGGAATATCCGGCTTATGTACGTTTCCTAAGAATAGCATATTTTGACAAGAAGTCTAAGCATATGCAGCATCTACTATATTATAATTAAGATTTATATCAGCAGCTGAGATTGGAATGGAATCTTCAAATCCAGTAACTAATATATCACTTACACCCGCATTATTAATGACAAATTTCTTATCAATTTTTATATATTCAGTATTGAACTCTTCCTGGTCTGCTGCAGTATATCTTGAATAATAAACATAAACATAGTTATATGCAGTGTCTACATTAGATAACTATAGTTTTACAGATTTAAAACTATTTTCATTAGCAACGCCAGTCGTAATACTCTTAGGATCATTAAATCCTATAAACACACTAACTAATCCTGTCTCTCCGACAAAATCAGTTTCATTACCATCCGCATCTGATAACTTAAAGTAGAAATGATAATTTCCGACTTTTAAATTACCACCTGAAGTTACTCCGTTAAATTTAATCTTAGGGATTTTAATAACTCTCTTATATAGAGAAGTATCTATTTCAAATTGTTCTCCCTAATCATAAATGTTTGTATCATTGTTTCCTTTTCTATCTACAACTTCATAAGTATTTCTACCTGTAGCACTAAATCTAGAATTAATCATTCTAGGAACATTGACACCATCATTTATAATCAGGTTAACAGAGCCATCATATGAGTATTGAGGAACTATGGTAACTGGAGATTTTATAGAGAATGATAACTCATCTGTAATAAAATCTACCAGTTCACCTCTTTCATGTAGAATGACGTCTTTAGTAATATCTTTATCACCTTTCTCCCATCCTACAGGAACATCGTTTTCCATTTTACATGTAATTCCGAATTTATCTTCTAATTCCTCTTGGGTATAATATTCTCCCTTATATTCAAACATAGTACGGCTTAATCTATAATTTCTAAAAGGATTATATTCATAGACTAAATTACCCTTAGTAGGATATACATATGTGTCTACTTCAAACCTTAAAGTATTATTTAATAGAGGTATCCAGTTAATTGCAGCCATTATACTAATTTAGCGTAAGGTACTAATACTTCATTTTTAACTAAATCTTTAAGAGTTGTCCATCTTGGGAATGCCCCATCCATTATAGAAGACATAGTTTCACTAGTTGGATAATATATAGAGAATTGAGAAGATGAACTTCCTGAAGCCCTATATTGTTTAGGATATAACTTATCATCTTGGGCAATAAATCCTTGGCTAAGCCATTGATTACTTAAGACATTAACATCTTCAACTCCTTTTATATAACCATCTTCTATAGTTATAGAAGTATATGGATGATATTCAAACATTGAATCCATTTGAATTAGATTATTATCTCTTAGATAATATAATATATCCTTCGTAATTTCAGTATGACTTACTACTACAGGATCACCATGTACTCTATATACTAATGCTGTTCTACCACTTTCATCATATTCCTGTTGTACATAAGGGATTCTTAACTACATAGGAATATTCTTAAGATTTCTAGTGAAATTTACATCAACATTATTTCTACTAACTAATGACTTTTCTTCATTAGAAAGATGTCCCATTATTGCATCCAAATATTCTTTGTAGGAATATTTATTTAGTAATATGGAATCATTCTTTGTAGCCTAATCATCTGTTCCTTTATAATATATATCGTAGATAATATCTTGAGTATAATATGTATTATGTTGTGTTAAATAAATAACATTCGAAATAGTAACATAGTTAGTATTAACATCATTCTTATAAAGATATATATGAGCTAATGCTGAAATAAGACTACTAGCGATAGTAGCTCCACCATTTGCAACTTGATTGTATTCTTGTTGGTAAACAATACGATTTTGTTCATCCTTATTTACCATAAAGAACTAATTCATAAAGTGAAGATCATCGTCTTTATTAACTTTATAAGCTACTTGTAGTAATGCTCCATCACCAGATCCACCTATCACAGTTAAATCATGCCATGCTTTACTATTATAACCAGTACTCCATTTGTAATTAACAGCAGAAGCCTTGGCTAAAACTGGAGACTTACCATCTTCTCCACCTCCCTCATTATTATTGCCAAATCCTCCGTCTAAATTATCAGCATAATTAGGAACACCTATTAAAGTAAAACCTGTTGGTACATATTCATGCCAATCATGTTCAGAACTTTCATTAGTATTCATAGTTGGTAAACCATGAACATTTTCAGCAAACTGAGAAATATTACGTTTACCTGTATCACAGTCATACCATATACCATTGACTCCTTCGGTAGAGAATTCTCCTGAATTACCTGCCTCATATTTATAAGCTTGAGTATGACCATCCTGCATCTATAGCATTAAGAAGTTATTGATAAAGAATTTACCATCATTATATGATATATTATAATCATATAAATCTTCCAAATCATAAACAAGTGGTTTTAGAATAGGAAGTCCAGTCTTTAAAGAATAAATATTATAATACTTACTTAAATGTATTAAATAAATATTAAGATCTATAGGTTCATCAACACTAAATTCTTTATATTGTCTGTTCTTTAATTCTTTTGCGGTTCTATCATATGCTATATATTTAGAATCATATCTATCACTTCCGGATTCTACAGCAGAAGAACCTTCTATATATGATTGGAACTAATTAGTCCAACTTTCATAAGATGTAGAACTTTCATACAACTCTACTGAATGTGAATCAGTAGGAAAAACACTACTACTGCTAGGACCTTTAAAATAATCCATAAGTAAAGTTTGAAACTCCTCACTATATGTATTACCCCAGTCATTAGAGTCCTTGGGAAGGACACCTTCATAATAGGTGAAGGTATCCTCCTAAGCACTTGTTATTTGTGGTGTTTCACTTTCTACATATTTATCTCCTAAATATACCTTAATTCCGAATTTATTTAAATGTTCCTAATTTAAGTTAAAAGAACTATTAAAATCATTCTATAATCCAGGTATTAGCTTTATTCTAAAGTTACTCATCTTAGTTACAGATTAAATTTGTATAGTATAACGAACACTATATGTACTATCAGGGCCTGTCTTACCAAATCCTGTAGCAAAACAGAATTGAGAGAATTCTTCTCCTTCAAATTCTGGAACTTTTACTCCATCTCTTGTTTCTCCTGGGAAATAATACGTTTGTTTTACCAATGTAGCATCTACATAAAGTTCATCAGTACATATTGGTTTTTCGTCATCTGTTCTATTTGGATTTTCTGTTTTATAATAATATACACGTACATTAGATTTTAATTTTCTCCCTTGTTCAGCTAAGGCAGCTTTTAGACTATTGACAAATGTAGTTATATTACCTCCAGTTAACCAAGTTGGAGTATTGTTAAAACCATAATAACCTCTTTCAGTCTTACTATTTGAGAAGAATACATCAGTACTTATTAAAGCTTCATCTGGTTCAGCTATTGCTAATCCCCAATCATAACATAATGTTTTATACGCTTCTGGTATTTCATTTAAGAAAACTAGATTATTAGAAGTTGTACCTGCTGAATATTTATTCTATCTACCATAAATAGTCTAACCATTATATTGAACTGTTAGGTAAGTAGCATTATATTCTCCAGTTCCGGCTTTAAATACATGTAAATATCCACCATCTTCAAATTCAAATCTTACATGAGAATTAATTTTCTTTACAGGAATAGAAACACCAGTTGATGTGTCATAATATGAAATAGCACTATCAGGTAAATTATCCAATCCTTGAAAATTAACATGTAACATAACATCAGTCATAAGACCTGGAGTTATATCAACAATACCTTCCTGATTATTTTCAGAAACATAGTTACTTACTGTATATCCACTATTAAGAGTAACATTCCACTTATCATTATGTGATACTCTATGTGCGTGACCAACTACATAATTTGAGTTGAAATCCTCAATAACTAGATTATAGGTTCTACCCTTCTTAATCTAAACAGGACTACCGTCACTTTCCTTAAGAGGTCTTACGATAAATATTGTTCCATTACTAGTAGTAGGAACTCTATTACCTTGATATAAATAATATTCTGTATAATTACCATTAGTTATATCAATATCAGCCATTTCTTGATCCTTTGCATTTTTAGTGTATATAGTTGTAGCTAATTTGATAGGAGGATTACCAGATGCTCTTACAGCATCACTTGCATTAGGATTTCTTTGGTAATATTCTAATCCTTTCTCCCATGCACAGGCTCCTAATGTTCTCCAATAGGCATTATTAACAGTATCAGCATCAGAGGAACTTAAAACTCTTTCTATATATTGTCCTTTTTCTAACTTAAAATGATTATACATATAATGTCCAACTATCCAGACTACGTTTTTATTGTTAGATACATAACTAGCAATAGTATCACCACTATAATCTGTACCAGGCGTATGGTTACATTTTACAGCATATTTAGATGTATCAATTTCTGAAAGAGGTGGTTTGTTTTGACTTACCTATATAGGATTTGGACTTTGTAATCCTGGTGCACTACATAGTGCGCAGTCTAATCCAATCATATAAGTATCAGTTAAACCCGCATCAGCTTCTGCTTGAGTAATAGGATGTTTAGCATAATCCGGATCAGTATGATAATACATGGATAATTTACCATTTAACCATGCATCTTCGTCACAAGCATTTATTATCCTTAATACTATATCATTAGTACCATTCTCTTCATACATTGGTATATCATCTAGAGAAATTGGACCAGGAGGATTTGGATTAGGTTCATCTTTGCCATCAGACCAAGTACCATCATTGTAAATAATTAATGTATCGTCATCAATACTATATGGAGTATATGTTGCACCATTATCTGAAGTACTATATCCTAACTTTGTTATTTTAACTCCATTAGAATAAACTTCTAATAAAGCAGCCTCACAAGTAGCATCATTTTTTACTCCTGCAGGCCTAGATGTACTAGGAATATGAATATTCCAAGCAGTATTTTCTTGACTAGCTAAACCTGAACCTCTTAGATATACATTATCATCATAACACTACATCATGTTAGCTCCACTATAACCTATAATATTTGGCTAAGTGTATGCATTTGTAACGTAACTTATAGTATAATCATGCTGTGGAGCATTATAGTTATAATTTTTATTAGTCCAAGCCACGTCTGTAAATTGATTATAATTCCATTTAAAATGACTATGTCCAGAGAACCATATAACATTTTTATAAGAATTATTAAGCTTATTAAGGAATAGGAAAGTTAACCCCATTAAGTTTGCTGAACCACCATTACTATAATTATTTGCTCCTCCTGCCTTATGTGGTAAGAAATGATGAGAGAAGAAAAATATTCTACAATCTTTATTTTCTTCTAATAAATTCCACACATATATTAAATCTGCTGGATTATAATACTAGAAACTAAAATTATAATGATACCCTAGATCCGTTGTTGTAAGAGTATAACCACTTTCACTCTTAATTTCATTAAACGCATAGTTATACATTTTAATAACGTTAGAATCAGAGAAATTTAATAAGTGATGAGCATGGAATGTTGAATAACTATCAAGTGTGGTACTTGCTGTTCTTGACAATCCTAGTTCTGCTAATTTAGCATCACTATAAGCTGGAGACAAATCATCAGCATTTGTAGCATAATCAATTTGCAGGAATATGTAAATATCATCATTATATTTCATATAGTATGATCCTCTACTTCCAAAGTCCTATAAAGTAGTACCTGAGATTTGAGATTTAAATTTTCCTGGACCATAATAAGTGGTATTATTATATGTAAATTGTGTCCATCTTGATCCATCATAATCACTCGGACTACTACCATCTGTACCAGTAGCAACTCCAATATTGGGCCCGGGTATTGGTTCACCTTCAGAATCTACACCATTGTATTCCTAAGCTGCTCCAGTATTACTGTAAATTAGATTATGATCATGGTTACCTATAGAGCAATAGAATGGTATATTATTCTTACGATTTGTAGAAAAAACATTATAAAACTCTATAGCATCATTTATATTAGCATTGGCAACATCACCAGCACATGCAACAAATTTTACACTCTTGAACGGATCATTTAATAAATATGCCAAATCTTCTGCATATAACGATGTCAATCCAGAAGAACCACCATTACCACCACGTGATGTCCTAATATATCCAGTTCCGGGATTAGTAGTATTATTATCGTGGGTAAAATGAATATCAGAAATTATACCAACTGCATATTGATAAGTTCCTAAATTATTTCCACCTTCTTCTTCATGAACATCAAGTCCTTTATTTTCATCTAATACATAATCAGAATTTATTGCAGGACTTTGTCCATATAAAGAACTTTGCATTGCTCCTTCTTTTAATTTAATATTAATAGTATCACCTCCACTAACTATTCCATTCGGGTCTGTTATAAGTATTGTTAACTTAGGACCATATGAAGATACAGCAATACTTAACATATTATAATAGTCAGCTTCTGGGTCACCATATATTGAACGGATAGATCCGTATTCAAAATAATTTATATCACTTTCTTTACCATTGGTAGTTAAAGGTTCTGTATTAGTAATTTGTGTAAAGGTAGCTCTGGCATTAGTACGCCATTTGCTATATATAGCAATGTTATTATTCCAGTAACTTAATCTACCAGTAGGTCCGAAAATACCGTAGTTATATTCGTCGTCTTCATATTTATCACGTTCTGTAATTTCATGTTCATCATCGTCACCTTGATGATATTCAAATATTCCATAATGATCATGATTTCCTAAACATGTTAAGAATCTTATACCAGTTTCCTCATAAAAACTACTATATACAGTACTAAATGTGTTAGAGTCTTCAATTATTGGGAACTCAGCATGCTCATAATTTTCTGAACCTGTATAAGGCCAGCTTTCAGTTACATCACCACAAGAAACTATGAATTTAACCATATCATGATTAGTTCCGTAGTCTTTGAAAGCGTCTAAAGCATTTAATAAATCATCCTCATCATATAAATTATCATCAGGATCACTATTTTCTTCATTGTCACGACAACTATGAATATCTGATATTAATCCAACAGAATATCTATGAATTCCCAAACCTTCTCCTTTTAACAGAATATCGCTGGTTTCATATATAGAATTATTCTAATATACTACCTAACCATTCTATTCTGTTCTCATGCCTTCAAATGTCTTAATCTTTATACCATTAGCATAAACATCCATAATAGCATATTCAGAAGAAGTCATATTTACTTGAGCAGTGCCATCACTCTTAATCTCTCTAGGTTTACATAATGAAGGTAAGGCTATCCAATATGCTCCTGGATCACCTTTAGGAGTGTCACCACTCTTTGTGTAAACAGTCTTATTAGTTCCAGTAGTAGGAGAAACTATATCATAATCTCTATTTGTAATATGATTAGCCTCCTAGTTCTTCCAACTTATATGAGAATGTCCGCTGAAGAATATCACATGTGGATTATTATTACACAAACCATTAAAGAACCAGAATTGAACACCACTTAATGCGTTTGCACCAACTGGTAAAGAATTAATATCATTATCATTACTATCCTGTTCTTTAACATCAGAGGAGTTTATAACCTAATATGTCCAACCATTAACAACATTACCTACTTTATGAGGTATAAAATGGTGTCCGAATACAAATACTTTTTTATCAGTATTCTTTTCTATAATTTCTTTTAACCAAATTAAGACATCTGGACTATAATATTGGAAATCATATTTAGCATCAACAGAAGCATTATAACCGTTAGCTTCTGCATATTCAAACATTTCCTTTATATATGGGTCGTTCTCATCTTTTTCAATGATATGTTTTGCATTTAACATTTTCATTGGAGAACCTTTATAATTATAGAGATTTCTCCATATATCCTCTCCATAATCAACAGATATAAATACATATATATCACCTTGATATTCTACCCAGTAATTTAATTTACTAAGAGCGGTTTGATTTCCGGAAAATACTTCTTCATTATATCCAGATAAACTCCTTTTGGTAGAATTCCAATGATGAAGTACATATTCTACAGCCTCTTCATAAGCTGTAGTTTCTGGCTCTGGTATAGAAAGATCATGAACAGAAATCTTATCATTAATATAAGAACCAATATTATGGTTCATTGTTATTTCATAAGTAATTCCTCCATTATCAAGATTACCTGAACCTTCTTTACTTACAACCTTAAAGTCATTTTCAATGATAGAACTCATTGTTACTGACTTAGTAAAGGCTGGACTATATTTTTTACCATATTTAAATGCTCCTTCTCGTCCAGAAAGTTCTACTATTCCATTACTTACTTGTCTCTCTAACATAAACCATATATATCTAAGGTTACCACCTTCTTGATATGGATCTTTATGCAATTGAGCAGGACTTCCGTCTACTGTAAGAGTAAATTTACTATTATCCCAACTATTTATAACTGGAAATTCTGAAGGAATAGTTAGTACAAATACTTGATCACTACTAATACAACTAAATTGTATTTGGCTTGGATCCAATGTGTAATCATCTGGATTAAGTTTAGGTACTTCAGGAATTTTAATTTTATCAATTGTAGATATTACTTGAACATCTGCTGATAAGTTTCTATAAAGTTCATTTTCTGCAACTGTTATAGACTTATTAGGAGAAAGATAATTAAACTTTCTATATACATAATCAGGACCTGTATTATATGAAACATTATTATCTAATGTTAAATTAAACTTTATATTATCAAAGTCTCTAACAGAATAATAATATTCATTAAATAAGCCATTAGTCCATACCCATCTGTAGAAAGTTTTAGAATCTGTAGCAGGTTCAGTGTAGTTGCCTAAAACATCAATGTCAGTGTATTTTACTACTATTTTAACTAAATATAACATATTATTATAAAGAGTTCCACAATCATCAACGTGTTTAGTAGTTACACCTCCAGCTGTAAGTTCAATTATATTAGTTTCATCACCTTGTATTGATAATCCGGCATGTTTACAAACTTTACCTTTAGCATTTGTATTGCTCATTTTATAAGTATTAAATGAACCATTCAAAGGTATAATTTCTGTAAATTGTCCGGAATATGAAACTTTATCAGTTATATAATAAGCTGCTGCCATAGCAGGTTGATCATTTAAATGACGATCACCATAAATGACATTAACAGTTTGTTGATTATCGTAGAATTCTAAGACAACTTCCTTAATTCCTTTATTTTCTTCTAAGTATGCATCCATACCTAAAGTTAAAGTTATGTTGTCTTGACCTACGAAGTATTTCCAAGTATTTAAAGAGATTTCTCCGCTACCAACTTTATTAAAGTTAATATAACCTTCTACAGCATATTCACTAAGAAGACCATAAGGCATAGCTGGAGTAATTTCATAGTTATATATTAGATTAGTCGTATCAACTTTCTCAGTAACAGTATTGTTTTCAACAGTTACTTCTTGATATTGAGGTATCCAGAAACTATTAAATTCAGCATATGAAGGATAATTGAAATAATTATTTAATATATATGGATGAATAGTGACAGGTAATATTTCTTTATTATTAGCTGTATAATATGTGATTACTTCGTTTTCATTATCATCCATCCTCTTATCTATATTAGTTAAGTTTATTAAATACTTATCATCAATTTTAGATAATTTAGTTAAAGCAGTCTTTTCTCCATATAATTCATGTATACTTAATGCACCAGAAGCAAGTTGTATTTGTGGAGCAGCTAAGAATGAATCCAATCTCTACTCAAATCCTATAGAGTCAGAGCATACTTTATGATACCAATAATCAGCATTAACAATCAAGCCTTGATTGCTAATAGCATAAGGTATTGGTAGATTATTTACTGTTTCAGTAGCTATTGTTACCTAATCAATTTTATTACTTACATTCGATATTAATTGTTTATCTTCAGAATCATATTCCCAGGTATAATAATTCTTATTACTCCAATTAGACTTAGTTAGAACTAAATACCTAGGGTTGATGTTCAAATCATGAGTATCCCAGTAATAATTCCAACTAACTGTATATTTTCCATAAGTTACTTTAGAATTATTGTCAGTAACTTCCTTGTCCTTTTTAATACTATACGTACAACTAAATCCGTCAATCTTTTCTAACTCTATTAAAAGAGCTAATTTTCCAGATATTTTAGATTGAAATATTGAATATCCGGAACTTAAAACATTACGATACTCATCAATATCAGGAGTCTTATTATCGTCTTGCTTACCAGTTGTTATAAAGTAATCTGCCGCTCTACTATTACCATTATTCCAATATAATTGTTCATACCAACGTAATGTAGAATCCAAGAAAGTTATTTTACCACTATCTTCTATGGCTATTACATGTATTTTTAATAGTTTAGGGTCAGTTCCATATTTATGGCTAGTATTACCTAAATCGCTAATATTTTCCTCAGCTAAAATATTACCTGTTTTATCATATATAACAAACTTATCACCAGGATTCATTTTCTTGTTATATAATATCTTTTTAACAGAAGAAGTCTTTAGCTAACCGTTAGGCACAAATGTGCCGTTTTCCATGTAACCTTCTTGGAAGTCACTAGAACTTAAGGTCTAACCAGTACTACCAATTTCCTCAGAGGAAATAACTCTTTCTGGACTTGGGAAACATCCAATTTGAGATCTGTTTGTAAGTGGATTATATGAAACTATGTAAATGATGTCCCCAAATTCACAAGTTCCTACTGGTATATAACCATCCGGTAATCTAGCTGTTTCTACCCTACCATTACCCATATCATTTTGTAGCTATAATTCATTTCCATTAAAAGTCACAAGGGTAGCGTTCAATGCAGAGGTTAAGACTTCATTAGGAGTAGTATCTGGAGATAAATCCATTACAAGTCCGCCTCCAAAGGTGTTTTTAGCTGCTCTAATTGTATTAGCCATTTTTCTTATATTTTCTTAATGAATCCGAAATATACTAGTAGTTATACTTCGATAATAATATATCTTCAAATTTTAAAGGTTCTCTCACTAATATGAGTTCTGAATCTCCTGTGATATAATTATCATCATATAATGTAAAACCTTTACTTCTTTTCATCTTAACTCTAAAAAGTGCAACCTTAGCATGTTCCACTATCGAGCACTCATCGTATATTTTGTAGAGTATAACCTTTCCAAATTTGAAAATTTTTCGAGGTCTACCCTTACTATTTTTCTAACTAAGATAGTCTTCATATTGTGTTTGGGAAAGAGCAAAGTAATAATATCCATCCCATTCAATCTTCTTACGTTTATAAAGAACACGAAGTTTAATTTTCATCTTCCTTGCATAATAGTTGAAGTATTTTAGAGAATTGTTCATAAGTCTTCCACTATAAAACCAAAAATCTCTTCTCCGTAAGAGAACATCACCACCATAGCTATTGTGTAAATATAGTGATTTCCAGCCGTACTAACAAATTCTTTTTATATCCTATATCGGAATTTCTGGATATTCTGCGGCTAATGCTTCATAATAGTCTTGTATCGTTTTCTGTATCATCAGTACTGTTTTCCTAAGTTAGTATTCTCAGTAATTCTATCTCTATCTTTAGGAGATAAGTATATATCTTTCTGCCGTGAAGTTCTTTTCTTACTCTCCATATCTAAAGATATTTGATAACCACTAAAATTAGATGTTAAGAAGTCTACATCATTCCATTTACCATTTTTAAAAGCCTTCTTAAATTTATTTCCTTCAGTACGTTTCATTCTTAAATATGCTTGAGTACGTCCAATACCAGGAAACTTAAAATCTACATTGTTATCAATAATATCGTCCACTACCATTTGAACACTTCTTGTAAAAATGGAAGCAGCTAAATCTCTCTTATTACCATCTGAATAGGTGGATACACATTGTTCCTTGGTCATTTTAAGTTTTTCTACCGGGAAGTTATCAAACAAATCTTTTCCCGTAAAGCAATGACCCATTGCATAATTCGCCATAAAACAAAAAAATAGGGAAACCTACACGGCCTCCCTATTACATAGCTGGTTTATAACTCTTATTAAATACTTTACGTCCCCATGAAGACTACGCATCAAGGATTTTATTCATCTCTTCTTGTGATACATACTCAGGAACTCTGGCAGCATCACAGTGAAATAACCAGTTTTGTTTTAAATCCTTGGCTAATGCCATTGTATCTTTATTCATGGTACGAATAGCCTTCTTATAAGTGTATGTATAAGCTATATAGTCTGCGATAGCTATAGCTTCTTTATCGTTAATTTCTGGAAGTCCGTCTTCATCTAAAAGTATGCCGTGATATAATACATTAACTTTGCTAAGACCTTTATTTACATAAAGAATATTCCCAACAGGTTTATAATCGACATATTTTCCGCTAACGTAGAATGGATCTAAAAATCTTTTCTAAGCTTCAATAGCGTTTTCTGTATAGAATGAACCTATATCGCCGTTGTGCTTAGTATTACTTGTATAGTTCCAATCTTCTCCGCAATAAGTAACTGCTTCAATTATATCTACGTTACATGGTAATTCTACTGAGCCATCTATACAGTTTACATCAAGTGTAGCTCTATATAATCGAGTATTTTTATTTCCGATGAAGTTATAAGCGATTAAACCTATCTCTTCCATATCTTCCATATCACCTTCTATATCATAAAGAGTTTGTGCAAGGCTCAACGCGTAATGAAAATTGTTAAGCATAATTAACCTCCAGTCACATATTGTTGATCATTTGGCAAGCGTTGTGCCGCCACTTGTCTATAGTAGTATAGTTTTTCCTTAGTTAACTTGTCTTTAATTAACTAATCAATGAAGCTATCATTAACATCTTGTCCCTTTAACTCATCAGTGTTACAGCAAGAGTATTTATTTAAATCACGAGGATCTTTAAATACTGCTACTACTGAAACCTAATTAACGAAAGGCCCGTTAAACAGGAAGCAGTCCAACATTCCATTAATATTGGGAGCATAATCAATCCATACATATGGTTTGTCGTTTCCCCTTTTTCTATACTTTTTATATTGCAACTCTGACAAAGATGTTATTACATTAAATTTATTTTGACGGTCTGTAGAACCTATATAATCAATAGCTTGCTTACCATAGTAGGTTACAACTTGAGGTATTTCAAAATGAGCTACTAGAGTATCTTCCGGATTAGCTTCCCTACATTTACACCTTTCTAAGGATTCACAATCCACATCAATACAATTGATAGCCATTAATAAATCCTTAATAGGATAAATACCTCGTAAATGTTGCTCATTTAATATGGCAAGTCTACAGGCAACTATCTCGTCCTGTAGCTATTCCATGTTCATAGAAAGGTTCTAATGATAGCCTCGTAAACCTGAAACGACGTCGTTTCTAATCTATGATGCAAGTTTTTCTATATACATTATAATTCTAATAAAGTACTAATTGCGTGTGCTTCTAATTCTAGATCATCTATAACTATATCGCCATCCATATAGTTTTCTTTTGAGTATTCAAGTACAACTAATCCAATTAATTGTTGGTCTTTATTAATTAAAGGCGAAACAATTAAAGAAGTTATCTTATGTCTTTCACAGAAATCATATAAAACTGATGATTGGTTATAGAAGTTTTCTATATCTTGTTTATTGAATAAAATAGTATCTCCGTGTTCTACCTTTTTAATTATAGGAAGTATAATATTAAAAGGCATATTGTGTGTTTCATATGAAATTGCTGATACACCCCTAGCTACACTTTCGTATATTACATCATACCATTTAAATGGTAATCCATTAAGGTTAACGAGTGAATTATGAAATTCAAATACAGAAACTCTAGAACTTTTATAGAAGTCTTTTAAATGATTTATCTTCTATTGTATTGGGCCAGAAATTGAATCTCTTGCATTAAGATTCTTTTCATGTTCCTTTTTCTAATCAATCAATAAGTTTTTAACCAGTTCAAACTAGTTATCAATCAGCTTTGTTTGGTTCTCTTTTAAACCATTAATTAATTCCTTATTTTCTTCCCGTATAGCTTCGGTGAGAGTAGTAGTAACCTCTTTCAATCCATCCTTTACTTTTTTGTCGGCTTTTTTAAAGAAATAAGGCAACAGTAAAAATAATACGACAATAAGAATAGATATAACTAACCCACCATAACCATACGACTCAGTTAGGAACTGAAATATTTTAACAAAATCCATTATTAGTGGGCTTATTTAAAATAAGGGGAGCCAAGAAGACTCCCCTAAAGAGATTAAGCTTCAAGATACATCTTGAATTTAGAACTGTCAAAATCAGCAATACCTAAGTTAGCAGCTGACTCGATTCCCCACTCCTTGTTACCTTCTGCTGTTCCGAATAATGTGTCACCCCAAGGTTGAGATTCCTCACCATCGTAGTCAAAGATAATCTTAACGTTCTCAGCATCAGTAATATCAGGAGCAATCCAAGGTAACTGAGCACCATTATCAATGAATGCCTGATATGTTGGAGCACAGTCAGGATATGTAATTTCATTGATTGTGATAGTTACACCTGCAGGAGTTGTACCTTCATCTGTGTATAAGTCATAGGTTCCACCTACTTCAGCAGCCATTGTTAAGTAATAAACTGCGTTATCACCTGTTAGCTTTTGATAGGTCTCACCCCATGTTGCAGCATACTGTCCTTCAACACCATTAACCTCAGCTACATATACTCTGTCGTTGAAGTTAGCAGCGCGTCCAGCACTTGCATTCCATAAGTCCTCTGTTGGGAACTTAGTATAATACTTCTTCAGAACACCACTTGCGAATGATTGATTCCAAGATGCCTCGTCCTCAATCAATTCGTAAGATGTTGACTCGGTTCTGGTTGGGGCGGGAGGAGTCACGCTCCCCCCGTGGGGTCCTCACCACCTTCAGAGTTTCCACCCTCAGAATTTCCGCCTTCTGAAGCAGCGTCCACATCTTCGATAGTACCAACCTCACCAAGAGCAGCTTCCCACTCAGTGATTAAGTCAGCATCGTTCTTTACCCAGAATACGTGAACTGTATTTGAAGATAATCTTTGACCTACAGCGCCAAGACCATCGTTTGTAGCAGGAGCTACATACTCGATAATGTATTGGTTGTAGATAGCACCGATAATAGGAGTCTCTACTTTGCGAATATGTAGAGGTTGCCAGTTTGCACCGGTAGGAAGTCTTAAATCCTTAACGATTTGAGTATATGTACCGAATGCGTTCTCACCACGCTCAACTAGTGTGATATTGTCGTCACCAAGTTCAGCTACTTCATCAGAATAATCATCAGACATAGTAAACTTACTAATAGCGATCTGACGGAATCTTTGATACTCTGTAGCACCCTCAAGCACTAACTTAGAACCATCAACAGTTAAGTTGATAAGATCCTTATCGTGTAAGAAGATATGGTTAGTTTTGATTAACTTAGCTACTGCTTCAGCAATCTTAGCAGCTGTATCACCAGCCTTAACTGTAAACTCTACCCAGAAAGGCATTCCCTTTTGAACCCAAGGAGTTGCATAGATGAATGGCTCAGCACCTTCAACACCTAAATAGATGTCAAGACGAGCGTAAGTTACTCCTGTCTCAGGAACTAATTCACTAACTAAGTTAGCAAAATCTACTTCAGCCTTGCAAAGCTTAGCCTCGTATCCAGCACGCTTACGGATAGCGCAAACTTTTCCGTAACCTTCCTTATCTTTATAGAAATCAAAATCTCTCTTGATGCGTAATACACCATTAGCAGCCTTGAAAAGCTTTACGCCTTTACCTGAATCAGGATCAAGATTGCTGTTGATAATTGTTTGAGTTTGAAAATTTAAACCTGCCATAATTAATTAAATGTTTTAAACAAGCTTAATTAAGCTTGTGTTGTAGGTTGTGCTTGCTATTGTCCTGTTGGTCTGGCAATAGTCTGACTAATCTGCATATTATTACTTAGACGTGGATCATTTACACGTTCCATTACTAAGTGTACCAACTCATTGATAATCTCTTGATTAACATAGTCAGGGAATTCCATAATCTGTGATGTATCCTCTGTAAGGTCAATCTGCTCTTGAGTTAAGCGGATAAATTGTGGACACTTCACATAGTCAACTTGAACCTCTGCTAATTGGAATAAACTATCGTCTTTACCATATCTAATTTCACAACGTACATTAGAAGTATTTCCGATACGAACTGCGATATCCTTTTCAACAAGAGATCTCTTGTATTCTTGATCACCAACCTTAAAGGTATAAGTTCTTTGGAAATTAGACTTTTGCTCTGTAGTATCATCAGAACCAGAAGTATTATACTCACTTTCTTCTCCTTCTTGTATGTCAATTTCTCCACCATCAGATTTGGTAACTTGATAAGGATAATAATTCATGTCAATACCTATGTCTTGACGATAAACAGTGTTATCACCTGAACCTCCTACATTAACATCAATTGTAGTACGTGGGTCAGTTGGAAGAACTTGTTGTTGATTTACATTGTGAATGTAATAATATGGCTTCATTGGAGATGGTCTATTATAAATATCAGTAATAATAGAACTCCAAGAATCTGCTGTTAGACGAGTGGCTGGGATTTCGATATATGAACCTTTATCCCAACAATCTTTTTGTTTAGCTACATAATAAATACATACACAATTTAACATGTGTAAGTAATCAATAGGTAGAAATACCTCATAAGTAGCACCATGTAATGATTGAATAGAACGGTGAGCTTTACTTAGATAAGATTTAGCTTGTCCATCATATCCTCCATTATAAGCTACAATATTTTGATTAGAATCTCTTATAGGTTCTACTCCTGATTGATCACGGTTTCCGGTAACTGCATTAGTGTTTTGGATAGCACTATCGAAGCCCTCAGAAATATTGCGACCCCTTAATTCTACTTTATGAGGTGTTAAGAATGCAGTAGCCTTAAGCACTCTTAAATCATCTGTTGTCTACTGATTTAAATCATAGACATTGTACACCTTATTGATGTACTGATTAATAGCCTTATTAAATAAGTAGTTAAATTCATAAAGCTTTAATGAAGGGGCTTGAATTTTACTTAATTCAATAAGGGTAGACTCGAATACTTGTCTAGCTGTCATTGTTTTAACATTTTGTCAATGATTAATTAATTATCTATTCGAGTCCTTAGTCAATTATTTTCCCTTACCTTTCTCAGGTTCGTCTTCAATAATTAACTTGTCCTCGGTTTTATACATTTCAGGAAATGCATCCTTACGAATCTCTGCTAGAGTTTTAGCATTCTTTGGGTTTTTCATCCAAGTAATTACGGCATCATCTGTAGCACCAAGAATAACCTTACCGTCTTCACCATAGACGTAGATTCCTTGTTTCTTAAGAATGATTCCATTCTCGCGAGCTTCCTGGAATAATAGACGTAAGCCTAAATCACCACCAGTGTAAACATTGATGATCTTCTCAGGAGTTTTCTCAGCAATAGAAAGTAAGTAATCTTCTACGTCAGCATTTGGTTGATTCTTCATATCACGACCAAGAACCTTAGCAACTGCTAATCTACCCTCGTAGCCACGCTCATCGTTAAAGATATATTGTGTAGCTTCGAGAATAAGCTTCTTGCGCGTAACACGACGTTGTGAGTCATATCCTGGTCTATCTATATAAAGTTCGGCAGTACCGTAACGGGGACGTGTTGCTTTTGGATCAACAGTACCATCAATAAGATAGTTACCTTTTTCATCCTTGGCGTAACGGTCAGGAGCGATTAAGTCACAATTCTTAATAGCTTCCCATTCAGCTCTCTCTTTAACATCGTCAAGATTAAAAGTCTTGCCGGATTCTATTACAAATAATGCATTCTCTGGAATATAATATGCTTCACCACGAGACTCTTTTTCAAGTTCCTCTGGAGTAAGAATCATGTCACCCTGAGAGTTTACTCTCTTAACACAATCCGCATATCTTCCACGTTCATCTTTCCAAGGTTGGATATAATATTTTTGTCCTACCTTTCCAAAAACACTCATCAAAACGACGATATTAGATTTGAGATCGCCATTCTGAACTTTATTAACATTTTTCGTTGCCATAATTCATAAACATTTGTATAATTATCGGAGAGGAGTCATATTGCTCCTCTCCTTATCTTCCGAAATTAAAAGAATTTAAAATCTTAAAATCAACGCTCGTTCACACGCATAATGAATGAACGATATGGGTTATATACTGCGATACCAGCATATCCATGGATTGTCATCATTCCACCTGCAACAGGTGAAGAAACAACACCACTGTCACCCCCAGTACGTCCACCAACACCTAATACCTCATTGAAGATGTAGTCCTTACCCTTTAGAGAGTACATAGCTACAGGAGGTTGTGTAGATGTCTTACCAGTTGTTAAATCAATACATAAGAAGTATGGGTATGGGAACTCACGAGAAAGAGTTCTATCAACCTTGAAGGAAACAGTGTTTCCACCCCACTCGTAAGCATCAAATGTAGCACCTACCTTGATATACTTACCTTCTCCACCACGAGACCAAAGGTATGCACCATCAGTCTTTCTATCAGCTAGGTATGAACCAAGAACTCTCTGAACGATAGCCCAAGCACGCTCATTAACCATGAAGCAGAAGTGGTTACCAGTTGGCTTCTCAGCCTTCTCAACCATTGTAGAAATGATTGTATGGAATGTGTTGATAGTTACATTGTTTGCAGCATACTTAGAAGCAAATCTCTCGATTTGTGGAATCATACCATCACCAATGTAAATTGGACGACCTGTACCTCTGTCAGAGATAGTAGCCTTACCATCAACACCAATATTACCCTTAGCTAAAAGAACCATGTTCTCACGAGCATATAGGAAGTTCTCGATAAGGTTCTTCTTCATTGGGTCTAATTTATAAATCTTCTCTGTTAGACAACCTTGGTTCTCACCCTTACCAATCTTGATGAATGTGTCCTCCATAAGAGCATACTTAGAAGAATAGCTATCATCAACACGGACAGTTGTCATATAGTTACGCATCTTCTCAACGTTAGATTGATACTTAACGAAACCAGTGTCATGTAATTCAGGTTTAGCATTACCGATGAAACGAGTTGTATCACCGATTTGGCAACCATCCTTATCAAGAACTGAACTGTAGTCATCATCAATTAAACGAACAAGAACTGACCACATATTATCAGCCTTACGAACTGGACGAGCAACAACGAAACATTGCTGACCTGTCTTCTCAATCTTAAAGATTTCATGTAATTGATAATAATTTTCTGGGAAAATCATTTCAATTTCTGTACCATCAGCTCCATCCTCAACAGGAACAGCTGCAAATGGAATACGCTTGATATAGTTTGTTTCAACTTCCCACTCGAAGTAAGTTGCATCGATATTTTGGAAGCCATTAGCTTTCTTAGTATCGCCGTAGAAAATATTACGGATTGATTCTGTTAAGAATGTAGCAGTTAACTCCGGATAAAGTCTTGAAACAACGCCTAAACGGTGAGGTCTCTCACCTAAGAATTTGCTGAAATCCTCATATGTACGGGTTTCAGACATTGTAGGTCTATTAGTTACAAAATTCGCTACTAACATAGTTTAAATTGTATTAGAAGTTAAATTTTAATCTTACCAACTTAGCTCATCTACATACTTTTCTGGAGTTTTTTGCTGTGGTTTAAATACAAACTTAGAGGTTGTTGTGGGTTTACCCAAGTCTTTTTTAGCTTGCTCATATCCACGTCTGTAAGTCTCCTACATCTATTTAGTGAGTTCTTCAGAAATTTTCTCTTGGTTAAGTAGCCAGAAGGCTGCCTAAGTAAAGATTTCAGGATCCTGCATAGCTCTTCCAAAGGCGCTAACACCATTTTCGTCTAAGTCTAGCATAAATGAGGACAATTCCTCTTTTTCATCCTATGAAAGTTCTAATTCTTGACCCATAAATTGATTCATATGTTGAATCTCACTATTAATAGAAGTAGCAAACCTTTGGAATTGAGCCTGCTGTTTAGCCGTAGCTTCATTCTACTGCTAAGCTTCTCTATCTTGTTGTAATCTGATATACTCTTGGCGTAAACCCTCAACAGTCTTTTTATATAGCGCTTCATTTTGTTTAGCTGCGTCTATAGCTGCTTGAAGTTCTTCGTCAGTTATATTCTCAGATCCTACCTTTTCCAGTAAATCTAAGGCATAAACCTCATCATCGCTAAGTTCATTTATTTTATAAGTTGGCTCTGCAGCCTGTGGTTCTGGAGCATTTTCTTCAGCATAAGCATTTAAGTAGTCTTCTACACTACCTCCGCTTTTACGAATAGCTTTTAATAAAGCAGCTTCGTCTTCAGAGAGTTGATCTTCTTCAGCATTTTGGTCTCCTACTATAATATTTAATTGCTCCTCTCTTGTTAATTGATCCCAGTTACGTTCTACAATAGCACCTGTTGCATCTTGGAACTTAATTTTAGATGGGTCTGATATACCTCTAATTTTCAACACTTCTGCGGTGAAATCATCTTCTTGATGGGCGTTACTAGGCTCGCCACCTTCATGAGAAGGTTCTTGTTGGGTACCGCCATTGTCGCCATTGTTAACAGTTGAACCATCTGGTCCTTCTGCAAATTCGTCTTCTTCGTAAAATTTCTCGTCAAAATCAGCCATAATCATAATCATTAAAAATCATATATTGTATCTATCATATTTTCATTATAAATGTTAAAGCATATACATTTTCTCCTTCTGAAGAAGTTACACCTTCACTGGTTTTTCCAGGTGAAGTAGATGCTTTAATAAACTTATCAGTTAAATTTGGAGTTCCATTAGAACCATTACATATAGCAAATCCTTCTGGTATAGAGGTACCGTTATACATCAATATAGTTCCTCTTGGCAATGAATCCTCCGTATTAACCTTTCCGTTTTTAATAAGGTCAATAAATCTATTGCCCCACTATACTTTTAAATCCCCTTTAGTTAATAAAATGAGATTATTATCAGTAGAACCTAATGAATTATAGGTCTTACCAAACATTGTAAGTTGTCCCTCTGCCATATTGTTCAATTTTATATTTAATTGCTTTGTCCAATATTCTGAATAATAAATACTTATCCGCTAATATTTCCCAAAGTAAATTATAGTTTTTCTAAAAATCACTATAAAATACTTCCTAAATAATGTTAAAATATATTAAACGGAAAAGATAGAAAAAACTCCCAGACCGCATTTCACAACGAAATCTGGGATACAAAGTATTTATTAGTTATGAAGACTTACAACTCTCAACGCTTTGAGAGTATTTTAATATTTTAATCAAATACCTAACTCAGTAAATACCTGAGCTACGAGAGATTGCATATAATCAATTAAATCGTTCTGCTCTTCAAATCCGCCATTAATATTTACATATCCTTGTGGATCTCTTGAATAAGAAATATATCCATTATTATCTGTATTAATATTAATGTTAATAGATCCGTCTTCATTTACGCTTACGCCACCATTAACATTTACCTCTCCAATTTTATCTTGGAGATTATAATTTGTTGCATTTTTAGTTAGTGTCATACTACGAATAATTCATAAAAAGCTTCCATTAAATCAGCAGCCTTAACTTTGGTGCCATTAATATCTACATCGTTTCCGGCATTAACTTCTAAGATTTCTGCATATTCTTCCTCAGTAATCTTATCATCAAGGCTTTCTTTAACTTCCTCAAGACCTTTCTGATTAATAAACTCGATATAATCAGCATTAATTTTCACATTAAGCTCATTATAACGTGTCTCTTCCTCTTCTGTACGTCCAGTCTTCTGAGCAAGTTCTTTATATTCATCTGTTGCAATTTGGTCTACAAATTCCTTAACATCTTCATCAAAAGCCTTTCTTACTTTATTATAGGCTAGTCTAATGCGCATAATTTTCACTTTGAGCTCCTTAGGAAGTTCCTTCTCACCATCCTTCAACTCAATTTTTGTGATTACATTCTGTTTAGATAATAAATCATTTAAATTCATAATACATATAAAAATTAAAATTTGTTAAAAATCTAAGTATAAGTATTTCTATACGAGAGTAATTATGTAAGCAGTATAACCCAATTATTTAAAGTATTTTCGTATACTACTTACATAATTATTTAATTATTTTGATTTCCTTTAAGCTCAGATATTTCAGCTTTCAATTTTTCTATTTCATTAATCATTGCTGCAAGCAATTTATTATGGAAGCCAATGTAATCCAAGTGTTTAAAGTCTGGAATATGATGAACAATTTTAGCTGGTATAAGTTCACCTGTTTCTTCGTCAAAATGCTCCGGTTCTATGACTTTGTCGTGTTCATAATCATCTTCGTCATGTTGTGCGGTTACTACTACTTCAGGTAATATTTCTTCCATTTCTTGAGCTATAACACCATAAGACTTTTCTTCTTCCTGAAGGAAGTTAAATTGTCTAAAATGAGTCTTAGACCAATTATATAAATTTTCAAGATCAGAAGTTGGAATATTTTCAATATTTCTTTTAATTCTTCTATCAGAACCAAATGCTGAACCAGGAGCATATATTCTAATACGATCTGATTGTGAAGTACCAGTTGCATTAAAATATACCGCCTAACTAGTTTCACAGGTAATAGTCCCAACTGTTATAAAGAATTTACCAGTAACAGGAAAATGAATATAACCTCCTCTTGGAGCTCCTCCCTGACTATCATTAGTAGCTCCTTCTTTACAATAAGCAGCCATAGATACGTAATCGTTTCCAACACCAATATCAGCTAAGTTGTCGACACTTTTTGTCCATGGGTCTAAACATATACCAAATCTAAGGAAACTACCAGAACCTTCTATAGATCCTTTTTCAGCAGAATATAAAGTTACACCACCTCTACCATTCCAATTAGCATGTGGAGCGTCATATCTTCCAAATTGTACTAATTTCTTAAAGTATATAGTATTAAATATTTGTCCTGGAGAACCTATATCATATGTAGTATTAGCAGAAGGAATTATACTATGACTATCATCAAATACTCTAACCCAACTAGACCAACTCCATTCTGTATCTCTAAGAAACCTATACCAGAAACCTCCTCCTGTCCAGCCTATACACTATTCAGCATGTCCTCCGGCATTTCTACCAAAGCCTATAATACTTGTGTAACTATCTGGGGCAGAGCTCTAACTATAGGCGTTATAAGTATAAACACCGCCACGAGCAGATGTTCTACCAGTTTCAGGAGCAAGATTACCTTGAGAAACTAAACGATCATGAGTATGACCTGCTAATGAAAAATCTGAAATAGCTTTATGACTACCACCACCTAATAATACATAGGAATTAGATGAACCATCCATCTTATATCCTTTAGCATTTAAATATGCTTTTCCTTTTTGTAAATTACCAAAGTGGTAATCAGTTACTGCAGTAGAATTATTACTTCTAGAATTTCTAGGAAGGTAATTAATCCAAAATCCGGTATATCCAAAACCACTATCTGGAATATTAAATTCGTTACCACCTTGCATTTGACTCGTGACGCCTGTCCAAGGTACACTACTAGCTGAGCCTGCACTATTTACATATGTAATTTCAGTTCCTCCAATATATCCTTTTCCAGAAGATACATACGTATTCTTTGATGTTAAAATATTATATCCAGCATTATTTGACCTATCTTTATTAGTTCCAGGTAAATAATAGTCCTCATAGTAGCTTAACCTTTGACCTGAACTATTATAGGAATATTGTCTGAAAAACCACATTGGAGGGTATATATATGAATCGCTATTTCTTTTTGCAGGTATTTGGAAATAAAATTCTGCCCAATTATCTTGAGCTATTGTTGTATATGTTCCACTTGCTGATGCTCTTGAACAAATTCTTAAATAAGGCCAAGGTGTACCTGCAGTATAAGAACTAAAGTAAGGATTTCCATCTGCTCTAAAAGCACCTGAAGTATAAATTGAATCAAAAGCACCATTACTTACATAAAACTTTTTACTGTTATATACTCTTACCCATGTAGTATCACTCATATTAATACCTCCACCATGAGTAATATTATACCAACCTGTATTTCCAATTGTTCCAACCCAGCCATTAACCGATAACTTTTCGGATGGGGAAGTAGTACCAACACCAACATTTCCTCCTGAAACTATTGTTAATCTTTCACTTCCACTGGTATTAAAATGTTGATTCGATGTGTTTTCATAACCAATATAAAGACCACCACCAGATGCACTAAAAGATATATTACCGTTATTATGATTTCTAATTAGATTATATACAGTAGAGTTATATGTATTTTTGATTAATCCTGTATCTGATAGTATTTTAAATGTTAATGCACCGGTCATAGTATCACCAGTTACATTTACATAACGGTCTTCAGATTCTGTTTTAGTATATACTTCAGATTTACTATAAACGCTTATTGCAGTTCTAAAAGATGCAGCATCATCAATTGCCCATGTACCAGTAACATTATTACTTCCATCTGGTTTACTTAAAGTATATTTTAAACCTCTTTGTGCTCTTGATGTGCCACCACTATCATAACTTCTTGCATAAAGATAAAATGCATTTGTTGTTGTAGTAACTACATTTTCTAACCTAATACTAATTCTACTTGCAGCATCAAGAATATTAAATGTCGTTGGGTAAATTGTGCTACTAACACTATTATTTGTTGCTGCTAAATTGTGTGTAGATTTGCGACTTAAATCGCCGGTCATTGTGTCACCTGTTATATTCACATATCTATTTTCTAAATCAGAAAAATGATAACCATCAAGTTTATCAGCATCAAGACCCGAGCCACTTCCATCATTACCAGCATGCCATATTAGATTACCTCTAGCTGTAAGTGTACCATCACCAGCACCATTGATACAGAAGTCAGCACTAGCACTATTACCATTATTAGATGCACTAAATGCCATTTGGTCAGTATTTGCATCATTGTACCATATTCCGTAATTAGGATAAGCAGAACTATATACCATTACGGCTTTCCATCCACTTTTACCATAATATATGGTTCCGCCAAGATTTATATCACCACTAACACCTAAAGAATTACTATTAGGATTAACAGTAACACCATCTGCGAAAATAGTACCACTAATAATCTATCCAGTACTTGTACCATTCTTTAAAAGAATAGGACTATTTTGGCTAGCATTACTATCTGATTGTTGTACATTTTGATCAGGTGTAGAAGTAAAAATATAAGTACTTCCACCAGCTGTTAATTTATATTTAGAACTTGCAGCTAATGTTATAGATGAATTACCAGTATCAGCAGCTATTGAAAGTGGGTGTGTATGATTAGAAGCAGCATAAGAACCAATCTTTGCAGTAATATCAATACCCGCTATTGTTGCTATTGTAGTAAGAGAAGTTCCAATGGTTGCAGCTTTATTAGTTATATTTCCAGAGTGAGCTACTACATAATTAGTAGCTGATCCGCCCCATGTTCTATTTGGTGTAAAGTATATAACACCACTTTTTACCCATATAGAATCTACATGAGTAGCATCTCTATACCATTGTAATCCTTCAGAAGCACCATCAGACAAATCTGCAAATTTAATAGAATTAACACCATAAATATCAGAATTTTGCAGATTTAATGATCCTGTTCCAGCAGAATCAGTATATTGACTAGCCATTAAATGAACTATTCCTCCAAATTCTGCACCGCCTTTTGATACAATATTACCAGTAGACGGCTATACACGTAAATTATTAGTAACATAGACTACATTAGTAACTGCAGTTACCAATGAATCAGTTTTTCCAACATTATTATAACCTAAAACTATGCCCCTATAGTTAGCTATAGTAGTTTCAGACTAACTCACAAGATGATCAGAATCATCTCTCCAAGAAGGGTTACCACTAGCATCAGTTTTCCAAACTTTATTAGCTTGTCCAGAACCAGAAGCTACATATCCTTCTGAAGAAGAAGAATTAGCCTTCCATGTGTTTGCATCAGTTCTCCATCCCGGGTTACCACTAGCATCACACTTCCAAACCATATTAGCATTATTAGAAGTAGGCGCTGCAACATAACCTGCTGTATTTAACGCATTAGCTGCTGCATCTATCCTTATTGTAAAATAATTTGCATTACCAGATTGGTCAGTACCAGTACCCGCTGCTAAATAAGTAATTTTTAAATTGCCAGAAGCAGCAAAATTAATAGCTTTTGTTCCAGTACCGGTACCTATTCTACTTGTTCCACCTGTGTAAACATTACGCCAAGTATTAGAAATGTAACTTGGAGCTGCCCATGTTCCATCTTCTCGTAAGAATTTTGTAGATGTCGTTTGTGAACTTATAGCAGCACTTAAAGCTACTAAATTTCCAATTGTATGTTCGCCTGTCCATCTAGTTATGTAACCATTTGTACCAGAACCTGTAATATTATTAGAAGGAATTTGATTGGTAGCACTAATTATTACTGTTCCGTAATTGTTTGAACCGCTATCAGTTGATCCTCCCGTAGTTCCTGGAGCAAGATAGCTTACAGTCATATTAGAACCTGCCTTAAAATTTAAAGCTTTAGAACTAACAGCTGTAGACATCTTTGATGTCCCTTCTACATAAATATTACGCCAAGTATTAGAATCAGTATTATCACCAGCTGTTACACGACCATAAGCGTCAACTGTTACACTTCTATATGTACCAGCAGTCACACCAGTAGTAGGAAGATTTAATACACCACTTGAAATAGCAAGCGTACTACCTACCTTAATACCACCAAGAGTAGTAGAAGAGGCTGTGGGTAAGGAATAATTATTAAGACTTACCCAAGTACCATCACCACGTAAGAATTGTCTACGCTATGCACTTGTAGGAGCAGGCATATATCCAGCAGTTCCATCTGCGGAATCTGTGGCACCTGCCCAATTTTTGGCGTTTATACCAATTGTGAAATAATTAGCATTACCTGACTATCCTGTATTAGTTCCAGCAGCAAGATAACTAATATTTAAATTACTACTAGAGAAATTCATTGCTTTAGTACTTATAGCAGTTCCTACACATGAAGTACCTGAAACATAAATATTTCTCCAAGTATTGGAGTTTGGATTAGCCGGTAATTTGCCACTATTTACTGTTACTCCAGTAACATGACCTTTAGCATCACGTTGTATTTTAACTCCAGTAACTACATCTATAGACCAAGCAGCTGTAGCTCCTGAAGGTGATGCTGTTAATTCAGAATCATTATTAGCAGTTGGAGAATAGTGATGAGCGGCATCAATTACTGTCGTATCAGTATTATGGTCTACATCAGGAGCACTATTAACAATTGCTATGTTACCATTAGCATCCGAAGTTATCGTAATACCGGTACCTGCAACGAATCTTAATGTACTACGTCTAGTACTATTATCAAATAATTTCAAATAAGGATTAGAAACAGCTGCATTAGCTTTTGTATTATTATTTTCACCTATATACAATGATGTTGTATAATGAGTATCATGATTAACATCTGGTGCTGAATTAGTAATCACAATAGCTTTATTTGTAGTATCCCATGTTACAGATATACCAGTACCACTCTTAATAATAAGTGGACCAGTTCCTGTACCTGTCCCAAGTCTATCAGAAGTTTCAGCATTAATTCTTACATTTCTCCAAGTATTAGAATTTGGATTAGCAGGAATTTTAATTTTAATAGGAACTCCAGCAATAGTAGCAATAGTAGTTTCAGTGTTCCAAGAAACTGAGATATTATTATTAACAATATTACCAGAATCAGCTATTAAATATGATATTGAAGTATCAGTATTCCAACGTCTTAGACCACCATTAGCATCAGCAGTCATTCCTATATATCCAAGAATTCCATTAGAATTTTTAAACTAGATACCTGCGGCATAAGCAGAACCACTTCTTTCTATTATTAAACCATCAGTAAGACTAGTGATATTATGTTTCCAAGTTCCAGAAACAGTATGTGCTTTAGTATGTAACCAATCATTTAACACTTTGGCGGTTATAACTCTTGACGTAGTAGCAGTACCAGTTGTTATTTCGTCGAGAGACATTGCTGAATATGTAGTATTAATTATATAGCTATTACCTATGTATACCCAATTAGTACCATCATACATATAGTATGTAAGTTTTCCAGCATTACCACAAATATTGGTACTAGTGCTAGTATATATAGCATCGTTATAAAAAATACTTTTAGCAGTTTCTCCATTTACAGCCAATGTAACATTTTGAGCTGAATTACTATTAGTAAACTTAACTCCGATTATTGTACCTGCTACTAATTCCCATCCAGTTGCATTAGATAATGTGACAACTTTTGCTGCAGTTGCTGCAGCAGTATCACATGTGCCATAAAAAGCTCTTCTATGGTCAGTATTATGATTAACATCAGGCTTACTATTAGTAATAGTAATTTTTTTATTAGTTGCATCCCAACCTAAAGAAATACCAGTACCTGCTGCAAATGTTAAAGTACCACTATTAATTCCAGAACCTAAAGCATCTATGTTTCCAACCTTAATAGGTCTCCAACTATCTAGGTTACTTTGTAATGCATTTATGTTGATTCCTATCTAAATATCTTCCGACTCATTAGAGCCTGGAGTATTAGTTAAGGAAATATAATTGTCGTGACTAAATGTATAGGTATGATCAGTACCTTTTAACTTTACTCCTTTGGCCCATATTGCCCTACCAGGCAAGTCAAAGACTAACGAAGCAGAGGGCGGATTAGTAATTGCCGCCCTTGCTCCACCATTAATATAACTTTGTAAAGGGTTAATTTGTATCATATAATTTCATATTCTTGAGTATCCATATTATACCAAGTAATATATGATTTAACTACAGTTTTTTGAGTAGCATTTGCTCCAGAACCAACTGTTACTTGTTCTCCTAAAGTAAATACTGACTCAGAATTATCAAATACTAAAGGATCATCATCTCCTATAGAAGAAGGATTTGCTCCTATAGATGTTCCACTTACTAAGTGAACTTGAATATCTCTCCATGTAGATTCGAATGTTAATTTACCTGTATAATTACCAGAAGATTGTTCAGCAATAACATTTAAATGTCCTGCTACAGTAATATTTAAAGCATTTGCAGAATTTGCTCCAATTATTTCTGTTCCAGCTAATTTAACAACTCTCTTATCAGACTGGAATGCAGATAATGGTAATTTATACCATTTAGCATCTGCTCCTAATAAGAATGTAGTATTAGTAACAATATTATCTACATTATTTGTTTGTTTATTTGCTGTAGATGACATTGGTACTATACCATCTGCAGAATCAGTAAATATCGGTAATGCTGAAATTGGATCATATCCTAATGCATTAACAATATTCGCTTTTGTTAAATATATTTGTCCATTACCATCAACTGAGATAGTTGGATATGGAGTATGTGTAGTATTGCTTGCTTGGTTGTACTTCTCAGAATTAGTACCATTATCAATAATTACTCCACCTATATTTACAGATGTTGCAGGTAATAAAGCTATTGTAACGCTAGCAGAACCATCATATGAAGAGATTTCGACTCCTTGATTCTTCATACTTAGTCCTGATCCTTTATATAAAGCATAAGTAACCTTACCTGCTTCTTTTACTGTTAAAGTATTCTAATTTGCCCAAATTGGAGACTAATTAGATCCCTGTGAGATTAATACTTGATTAGCAGTACCAGATGTAATAGGAGCATATAAAGTAATGTTAGAACCAGTTTGAGCATATAAATTATAACCAACTCCGTTTAATGAATAAGTAATAAGATGCTCAACATTATCTTGAACTACCGTCCAATATTCTGCAGTATTTATACTACCAGAACCATCCTTTATACAGATTACCAAATCTCCAGAAGAAACTACTTCTCCGGCAATCTAAGAAGATGAATCTATAGTCTATCCGCTAATTTTATAAGTATCACCAACTTCACATGCTGTTGGGAAACCATTGGTTGTACCAGTTTCAGTAACAGTAGTAATATCACCAGTTCCACTTATGTTGATTTTACCTTTAAAACGCATGGAATCATTAATAGCGAATGACTATTGAATCCATTGTTTAATATCATAAGCACTTACAATAGTAGACTGTAAGTATGCTTCTTTAGCAGCTTGCTACTATGCAATAGTATCACCAACCGCAGAAGCTGTTTCATCAGTAGCTGTCCAAAGAGCTGACCAACCATCACCTCTTAAGAAGGTTTTAGTCAAAACTCCACTATTTGCTGGAACTAAACCTCTTCGTCCACCAGCATATGTAGAACCAAAATCTATACCATGCGTAATAAAGTGACCACTACCTGAAGCATCAGGACTTATAAATATTTTTAACCAATCTGTAGAACCTGTAATAGAATTTAAATAAGCACTTATATTGCTATACTACGCTGTATAATTAAGTAATGCCATAATTATATTATGTTATAGTGTTCCATCGTATCTATATATTCCCATCGTCAATTTTGAAATCATCTCCCAAGTTAAAATAAACACTACTAGAGCCATCATATTGAGCATATGGTACTCTATTAACATTAATTCTTAACTCGCCAAAATCTGATGTTTCAATTAAGTGTCCTCTATTATCATATTTAATTAATTTTGGCTTTAATTCGTCAACACTAGGGTCTATAATATTAGAGTGAGTAATTGTCACCTATGAATCTGATTTATAAGAAGTTAATCCTGATCCTACAGGGGTTACAACTTCTTCTATTTTAAGTTTTAAAACTTTATCAAGTCGCTAGACTCCTGTTGGATGATTAACTAAAACTCCTTCTGCTATCGTAAGAGGGGCAAACCTCTCATTACTTTGTTTAAGAAATTTTATAGGTATTTTCATCCTTCAATTATATTATCATTCTAATTAGTGTCAACGGCATCGTCATAAACATTCGCAGGAATTGCGTAAGATGCTACTACCTATTGTCCACTGGTAGTATATACATTATCCGCAAGTACTCCAAATATTTCTATATTTTGAACTCTTCTCTCTAAACCTTCAAATACATTAGTAGTAACATATCCTGATAAATCAACACTAGTCTATATTGTTCCGAATTCCTCCCATTGATAAGCACTATCTTTAAGTACACATAAAAATTCCTTAAAAATATTACCATTTACAGAAGTATTAGGAGGTTGAGGAACTAAATATATAATATTTTCATGTTCTGGACCAGGGTGTTCTTTAAGAGTATTCCATAACTCAGTTGTTATGATTCTATATATTTCAAGAGAATGGTTAACACTAATTACAGTTTCATCATTGTCATTTTTGGTAATAGAAATACCTACACCTGCAGTAAGTTTATCTTGCTTACCCTATAACTCTAAGTTTATAAGTCTAACAGCATTTACTAAATTCTGCTATCCTTCATTTAAAGTTATAATATCTTGAGCATTGTTACCTACTAAACCTAGGGTACTTCTTAATACTTTATCAAGAGTTGTGATACCTAAAGCAGTTAATCCAGGTATTGTTGAAGTATTAACAACTACCGCTTCTGCTAGTGTAATAGGCACAAATTCGATATTATTTTGAAATAGTCTTTTAATTTGAGTATAATTCATAGTCTAAATAAATTATTAGGTACTTCATAATTAGCATAGGCTTTGAGTGTAGAATCTACATATTCAATAGCTGCTATCATTTTTGTAACCTCTGTTTTAGTAACATATAAACTACTAGCATTATTAGTAATACTATCCAACAACTCATTAACTTTCTTTGCACTGTATACTCCTAGGTTATCACGAGCTATAGCTTTATCCGTCTCAGTTTTAAATTCGGATAAATGATTTTCATAACGAAGGTATTCTACCAAGTTAGGTTCAGTACACTCTTTATGTAAAGTGCCTGAACCAAAACCTGTGTCAATAGTTTCCTTTACTGATTCTTCAAAAGTTACCTCACTAATATCTACTGATGACATCTATTGTGGTTTAACAGCAACTTTATCGTCATCGTAACCAGTTTTAACTGTTTTTTTTATAGATCCGTTATTTTCTTCTATATACTCTTCAGTAACCACAGGTTTATCATCATGTTTAAAACCTGTCTAAACAGTAGTAAGAAGGGAAATCATTAATCTATTACGATTTTGTTAGGATAACCTATAGTATAATTGTAATTTACTAAATCTTGAATAGTTTCAATTCTTTCTATTTGCTATAAATGTAGATGTGTTTGAACATAACATTTATTAGCATAAATTTCTAATTGATTTAATAAGGACTTTAAATCTTCTCTTGAAAAATCAACTACATCATTTCCAATTACTACTTGAATAGTATCTTCTTCGGAATTAGCAAGAGTCATAAAACTATTTCTAGTTTCCTAATCCCACCAAATATCAGTACCTTTATAACTAAAACTTTTAACTCTATTTCCGTATGATGCAATTTGATACTATAGAATTTTATACATATAAGGGAAGTTACCTTGTCCTTGTATCTCAGTAAATATCTCTAACCAAACTCTGAGAGGAAGACTCATTAGGTCTTCTCTCTCAAAAATTTGATTAATAGCTTTTGGAATATCGTATCCTTTTACTATCATAATGATGGATTTACGTAATTATATTCAACAAATGGTATTCCTAAGTGCATTGTTGGAGGTGCAAATAATGACCAAGTGTTATAAGTTCCAGGATAATCTGTATAAGTATTATTCCAAGTTCCAACTACCGGCATTTCACCAGAAACCCACTTATTTGGCCATGGAGAACCATAATCATAAGTGTAATTTGTAGTAAGACCAGAAGTACATTGGTAACCGTAGTTGTTATAATTAACTGTATTTAATAATGTAACTAAGTTATAAGAATTAGAAGAATTCTAATTTATAGCCGTAGCATCTGACTTAGCTTCACCTACTAAGTTTTGCCAGCATGCTGGGAAACTACCACCTGCACTGTTCATAGCAGTGAAGGCTTTTGCAAATATAGCAGATTCTGCTTTAGCTGAACCATTTACTACTAATCTTACTTGATCTGGTTGATTGTATGCTGCATCAGATTGTGAAATAGCACTTACACCTCTCATGTATATTACTCTTTGTAATTGACACAATGAAGGCATATACCAATTACCTGCTTCATATTGAGAATCTAATGAAGTAGCATCTGGTTGATAAACATGCATAGAATATACATATGGGAAGATTACAGCAGAAGCTAAACCTGATTGTACATAAGATGCATAACTATCATATACACCATCATTATATTTAATGCTCATTTGATATAAAGCTTTATAAACTTTATTCAAGGCATTATTGTCCATAATCACGTAAGTATCATTATCTCCAGCCTTTAAATTATCAGTTATTTGAGTACTTCTATGTGAAGAATTACTATAGAAAGTCCATAACTTAGGTAACACATATCTATTAACTGCATTAATATAAACTAATGTATCTTGTTTACCAGTAAAGTAATTATCAATTTCATCTTGATTCATACGGGTACTTCCGTAATTACTATACTGAACATCATTTACATAACCAGAATCACTTAAATTCTAAGCTACAGCACTTAAACCGACAGTGAATAAATTATCATCAATGTTAAGTAGACTTCTATTGCTAGCATATCTACGTAGATAATAAACAGAAGCTGAATATTGATCTGCCTTAGGTGCAGTCATATCAGTTCCTTCTAAAGTATATCCCATGTAAGTTGGAATATAATCTCCAGATTCACTATCTTTAAATGAATATTCTTTACCTACAATATAGGCTGTACCATGATTAGTATCTGTTGCTTTTACAGCATATACAAGTCCCATAAGGGCTTTAGATAATGTAAATGATGAAGAGAATGTACCATCTTCGTAAGCAAAGTCACCTACTTTAGGAGCAATCCAAGTAAATGATACTTCACAACTATTAGTTGAAGAAGTTATCTTACCTCTAGAATCTGCTAATGTTACAACCTTAATAAAGACATAACCTTTATTAGCATTACTAGGAGGAGTTGATACTAATTTAACTACACCAGTTTTAACATCAATTGTAGCCGAAGATCCAAAGTTAGTAGAAGGATTGCTAGTTTGAATATCATTAGAGGTTCTTAAATAGAAACTAATATCAAGTCTAGCACCGCTAGGCATAGTAGCATCTTCTACAATTTTAGCATCATTACCACTTTCAATTATAGGAGCAATAGTAATTTCATTTCCAACAGTATATAAAGCAACTGAAGCAGGAGCTTTAACTGTTTGAATTGGTTCTGAAGTAAATTGAACATATAAACCATTACTTTCAGAACGAATATTACCAAACTTATTTACTAGTGAAGATAATGTAGAGAATGATATAGGAGCTATATTATTACTACTATCTACAACTACAATTCTACCAGATATAGTACAATTAGGAGCGGCTAATAATGAACCTAAAGTAGTTTCAGTAATTCTAATATCAACATTTCTTAATGTAAGGCTTGTTAGATTTGCAGAAGCAATTTCTGAACAGAAAGCACCTACATCAAATGATCCTGAATTTGCACCATTTATATAAACAGTCTTTAATCCAGATGGATTTGGTAATACAATACCTTCTTGAACTAATTCACCATCAACTTGTTGGTTTACTGTAGCAATAATTCCAGGATTATTATAGATTCTGAAATCAGTAATAGTTGAAGGAAGAATAGCTGTTTGTAAACGTCCGGATACTGGGAATATAACATGAGTAACATTAGTTCCTGTAAAGTCTACTTTCTTTAACTTATTATAATTTGATAAGTCAATTTCAGTAGGAAGTTCCATGTTTCTTAATGTTAAATTCTAAAGTACAGGAGCAGTTGGTTTAACTTGATCAAGAGCGGTATCAGCCCATCCTTGGAAGAATGTTCTATAATCAGTACTCTCATCCTTAATAGTATTATCTATCTTAAAATCAGTAACACGTGGAATATTAATAGTTAACATTCTATTCTACATACCTGTAATAGTTATTTCCTTATACATAGACATATGTTGAATAGCATTATTAACACCTTCCTTATCCACTTGTAACTTTATTGTATAATTTTTTCCAGCCTTAGCTAAGTACTTATTTGTTTGGAATTGTGAAGAATCATCTAACTCATCTAAATAATCAATCACATCAGCTCTGGCCCAATAATAAGTTGGATAGAAGTCTTGATATGTAACAAAATCCATCACTAATCTAGCGCTTTGTACACCACTATCACCGGATGAATCATTGAAGTCATATTTATCATCTCCAGCTTGTCCGAGAGCATATGTAGATAGGAAGTTATATCTCTTCTACATGAATTGTTTCTCACAAGCTACTGCAGAACCATGGCTCTATGATAGAGGAACAGAAACGTTGTTATTGTTATAGAACTGAATCATTATTCCAGAATCATAAATATACTGAGCATTCTCGTAATAAATCTTAGCAGTATGGTTATAAGCAACTGCTGGGAATTGATTATCTTGAATATCAAAGAAGTTTTGATAGAAGTAACTACCAATATCAGTTACACTACCACTACTAGCTGCGAAAGTCAATATACGTGATAATTGAGACTTAATATAATCTTCATAACCTTGGTCAAACATATAGAAGAATAAGTTATGAGCATCACCCCAATACTTATCATGATCATGGTTGTATGAAGCTTCAATTAAGTTATAAGGTTTGGTTTGTAAACCATTATTGTTTGTCACAATAATAGTATCCATATCCCAACCAATCATACGTAATTTATAAGAATCCTCATATGCTTGAGAACTTTCTGCTTCAATTGGCTCGAAACTTGTTTCCTCAGGAGTCTTAATATCTGAAGTTGTTATAGGAGTCCACTCCTCTTCTTCTTCATGTTGAGCATTAATTTCATCTACTTCTTCCTGCGTATAATAAACAGCAGGAGCTGTTACTATAGTATGATAAAGAGGTCCAACCATTTGGAAGTATGTATTCTTAGCTCTGTTATCAGTACCAGATAAGAATTTAACAAATGCTTGGTGGAAAGCTATATCATTTAAATTAATATAATTAGCTAATTCACCTGTAGTAGCACGAGTACCAGTAATAACACCGTTAGCAGCATTTGCCCATGTTCCCCATACCTTAGCTCTAATAGCATTTCTATTAGCCTCAATATTTGAAGTAGATAATCCGGACATATCTCTTATATTTAATCTATTCCATCTGTGATTATCTAAATCGTAAGATAAACCAGCTGGAACCCATTGTCCAGAATATTCCTCATAACGATATAAATCGTATTGTTGATGTAAGTTATATCCTGCAATAGGAGAAGCGTTAGCTGTAACAAGATATTTCTTTCTTACATCCCATTTATTGGATACTGTTCCATCATCTTCACGAACAGGATTTCCGAATTCATCCACTGATGTACTATTATATGGATCAGGATTATTAGCAGTACAAACATTAAATGAATAATCATGAGAATATACATAGTCGTAGAATTCTCTAAACTTATTTAATGATTTGTGTGCAGATTCAGTAATCTTCCAGAAAGAAGTAACTCCATCTTCTGTTTCAATTATTGCATCACCTTCAAGTCCATAGTCTACATCCCAAGCACCAGACTTACCATTATAACAAATAGACTCATCATGAATTAATAATCTCTTCCAAGATTGTGTTGGATCATAAGGAGTAGTAGGTTCATTAGTTAACTGATAAGTTTGGAGATCATCAGTTGTTAATTCATTTTCATCTTTATTAGTTCTTTGTAAAGCGTGCCAGGGTACTCTAAAGTTTACTGCAACATCTTTGTTTTCACCACCTTCTACTAATAAATATTCCGGAGTGTTATCGTTATAACCCGTATAAGCTTTATCAGTTTTAGCTGGTCCGAAAGTATTGAATCCCATAAACTTCACTTGAGCACCTGCTGAGATAATATCAGCTAAGTCACAAGAAGCAACTTGGTCATTATCCATATTAGCTTCCCAATAGAAGTATAAGAATGGTTCATCGTGTGATCCCTTCTTACTACCGTAAGTAGCACCTTCTACACAAGTTGGCATTGAGTTACCAGCATTCTTAAATGCATCATCATATAGACGAAGAGCACCTAATTTATGAGACTGCATAGAAGAAGCGAAGTTTACTTTACCTACAAACTTCTTAGCTCGATACTCAGTTGTATCTACCTCTTTATTATAAGTAGGCATTACATAATAGTTTACTGAAGAAGCGTTCTCAATAAATCTGTTAGATTCATCAAGGTTAGAATATGGAGTAAACATACTCTTAATTTTCTTTCCTTGATCATCCTTAAACTTATCCATTTGAGAACCAATATTCCAAATTAAATAACGTTCTGCTGAAGAACCTTGAGACTTAATTTGCATATGATTCATTCTACCACCATATAAACGGTTAGTTTCTGGATTAGCATAATTTAAGAACATTGATACATGTGCCTTCTTCATTACTCCATCTTGTGCAGGAGAGTTATTTTGATAACCCCATGCTCTATTTGGGAAACGACCTTTATCATTAGTGTTACCATCAATCTTTTTACATCCTTCAGGAAGAACATAAACGATTGTATTATATTTACCTAAACACTTATTGAATGATATTTCGCCGTTTACTCCTAATATATCATTTGCTTTATAGAAAGCAAGTTTAGCATCCTTAGTCTTTAAGAAAGAAAGGTAATTTCTTCTTATCTAATCAAATGTAAGAGCTGTAGAATTATAAATTCTTAATACATAGAAGTCTATATCACTTCCTCTTGGATTAATTTGTAAACTAGCTTGTTTTAAAGCATTTAATTCAGCATCTTGTAAGATAAATTCACGATCAATAACACCGTTAATGAAAACTCTTACTAAGTTTACAGTTTGATTATTAAGAACATTTAGATTTTCTTCTGTTCCATAAGCATCTAAGTAATCAGGATAATAAATACTTTCATCTTGTATTCTAGCAGCCTTTCTGAATGTCATCACTACATGAGTTTCAACATTCTCTTGGAACTGTGAATTACGAGCTGTAAATACGTTATTATCTAATTCCTTATCTGATGTTGTACCTACATTCCAACATAATTGAAGAGGACGTAACTCTAAATTACCAATAGTGATAACAGGAGCACTTTCATCACTTATATTGTATGATTTAAATCCGAACTCAAGAGTGAATTGATCTTGAAGGTTTATAGCTAAAGGAGTAGTGAAGACATTAGGGTCTTGAGCTGTTATTCTGAAAATATTTCTACCTTCTTCCTCAATCCAGCCATCAGATACTTCTAAGTTAGGATTTACATTATAATTTAATGGGAAATAATCTTTAGTTTTGAAAACATCATTTACACAACCTTTAATTTGATCGAATGATAAAGAAACACCATTTGCATAATAAGTTAAATTATTATCAAGTGCTTCTACTGTCATATCACGGTATGATTCTGGATATACAGTTGCATCTCCATCTATAACAGATAAAAATTTATACCATTGATCTTCTCCGATATTAATGTAAAGATATTGTCTACCTCCACCAGTAATTTCCATATACTTCTTGTAATCTGATTCAAATATATAACCTCCAGTAATTTCCTTATATGAAGTATCTGTTACTACATCAGATTTTACTAGAGAACTTTCAGGAATCAAGGATTCTTGTAGATATGCTTGATCAGTTACATATGTATTAATAGAAATTGTATCACCACCAGTCGGTGAGTAGATAGTTAATTTATAAAGTTGAGATACACCATTATTTGAAATAGTGTTCTTAACATCATTAACTGCCACAACTGCTCTGTTTAAACCTACAGTACAAATAATATCAACAGTGATATAATCTGTAGCAACTTCAGGATTATACTTATTTACACCTCTTACGATGAATTGGTTAAGTCCTGAAACTAAGTTATTATAAGAAAGGTTATCAAGAGAAATAACTTCTGGTGTTCCATTATTCTTAATTACGTAACCTTGTAATCTATAATCAGCACTACCTGTGTCTGTTATGAATTGAGCTGTTGTAGTATTATTAATTACTGAATCTGAAGAATATTTTAAATTTACAACCTCATTCTTAATAGAGGCAATAGGTAATGTATACTGCCCAGTGAATGTTTTAAATTGTCCTCCTGATTTAGCCTCTATAGAGTAAGAAGCAGTAATAGAACCTTCATTAGCTTCCTTAAATAAATCAGTAACATTAATCCAAGCAATATCATTAATAGGATCTACACCATCTGTAAATCCAGTAATAACACCTTGGCTATCAACAATTACCTTATCATAATCAGTTGGAATAATTGTATAGTTCCCGCTCTTGTTACCATAAGAGATAGTAATTGGTTGTGCAGCTGTAATGTTATTTTTATTACCAACAGTATCTGTATATGCTATTAGTGCAACACCTAAGTGGAAAGTTTTACCAGAGCTGTACTAAGTAATTAGAGAATCGCCAGCACGTTTGATATTGCTATAATCCCCATTTAATACCAAACCATATACATAAATATTAAATGTATAAGTTGGGTCGGCTACAACAACGGTAACTTCTATAGGTTCGGAATCTTTCTTTTCTAACGTTAATTTTGTTCCTTCGAACCTTGCACCTACAATCTAGTTTTTATCTAATCCCTCTAACTAACTAGTTATGAAATCCTCTACTTCTTGACCAGTATGGTTATTATCCCAAGACTCGTCAAAGCTAGTAATACGATTTACTACTGTCTCTTTTCTTGCCATTTGTAAAAATTAAAAAGCTTTCCATAAATCATCTCTGGTCCAAGGTTTATCTCCTAGCCATGTACCACTACTATAACAACTCTTAATAGCCTTATAGACAGTGCGCCATACTAATTGAGTACCCTTGTATATAGCTCCAATGCTTAATTGAGTTAATTGCTAAACATTGTCAACTATTTCTTGAACATTTTGTTCAACTTCCAACACTAGTTTTCCACCTCTATAAATCATAGACTATAAGTATTAAAAGTTAGTGTTAAATATCTGTTATATTGTATTTTAAGTTTTTTCTAAATCATTGTATTTTTAATTTATCATTAAAAATGAAAATCTGCCTATTATTTCAATAATACACAATTTCGATAAATTCCCAACAAAGAATCAAATCATATTTAAGTTATTGAAATAATAGATAGTTTTCTTAAACTTCAGGTCCCGCAATAAAAGGCGTACCTTCATATGATTTAATAAATTTATGATTTACCTTATCATATAATCCTATATCTCCTTTAAATGTTTGAACTGGAATAAAGTCTAGCTATAAGATATTATTCTTATATATTTTGCAATAATAAAGTTTAGCTTTTATTTTTCTATCAGAATCTAATATATTAGTCATTACTCTTCCAAATAATGCTATACCAAAAGCATTATATTCTGAATTACCTTGAATACAACGCCATTCTACTGTAGATTCTCCTATTGTTCCAAAATCAGATAATTTATAATGTCTATTTGTTAACGGTGATGGAGATATATTCTAAAAATATGTTAAAGATGGTGATGGGAATTTCCAACATATACCTCTTGGATTAGAAGTATTATGATAAATAGTTGGCCCATAGTCTTCATTAATTGACATTAATGCTGCTTGCTCTACCTAGCCGCTCTATTCAGCATAATATTTTATTTCAATCTTATACGTTGAACCTTCATCATGATAACCATAATTATTATTAATATTCCATTCACCATAAACATCTGTAGTAGCTACTATTTGTTGCCCAGTAGATTCTATATATTCCAGTTCTTTATATAATATTTTATCACCTAAATATAGGTCAACATCAGAGGTGCCAAGTTTAACACCTCTGACATCTATATTCCCTATTTTCATTATGTTACAATATATAAAGTATTTGCATCTTTATCTACTAAGGCGTCATATTCTGCTTGTGTTAATTTAACTAAAGATAATCCACCTAAAGCTGTTACAGCTCCATCCCAACTTTCTTTATCTTGAGCAGTAGGTATAGATGGTTTATTTGTTAAATCATTATAAGAACCTGAAAAATTACTCTTAGCATTCCAAGCAGATTTCTCATCATCTGTTACAACTCTATGGGTTGTATCCTCAGTTAATTCAGATAATTGTGTCGGAACAGATCCTTGTCTTTCATTAATATATTCGAGTATCTTACTATTGGTTTGAGACTTAGTATAATAGTTATTAAGTTCTTCAGCAGTTACAAATGCTAAATCCTAATTAGTATTATATACAAAATAATATACATTAGGATCTTTAGTTAATTCTTCATATTCATCAACAGTAACAACTTGAATTACTGGAACATCTTCATCTAATGCTAGTTTTTTGTTATTTAATGTTAAAATTTCTGATAATGATAAGATGTTCTGACCATTCTTAATGGTACTTGTTTCAAGAGAATTAAGAGAAGCGTCTGAATCTTTTTTGACATAATCGTTTTCTATTTGTTGAAGATCTTGTTCTCTTTGTTGTGCAACGGCTTGTTGATCATCGGCGTAATCAGAAGCTTTAACAAATATGAATTGACCTTCCATATCATCTCCACCAAGCATGGCGATAGTTACATAATCTGCAAGAGTTTCTTGTAAAGCTGAATTTGATACAAATAAATCATCAACATCATCTCTGGTATAGTATCCAGAAAGTCTTGCTATCAAATTATCAACTTCTGCTTTAGTATAGTTACGTTCAGCGATATAAGATTGTACTCCAGTTTTGGTATAATATTCAGATAACTATGAAATTAATACGTAACTATCTGTATCGTCTGTTATATGATAATATACATCTTCTTCAACTTCATCGTTTTCTACTAAAGTATCATATTCCGACTTAGTTAAAGTTACTAACTTTGGAATATCTTTCTTTAGTGCTACTTCATCACCATTAAATTGTAATATATCTCCTATAGATAAAATATTAGTTCCATCAGTGATTACTGTAGTTATAACAGATGTAGCTGTAATATCTCCTAATGTTCCGTCTTGATTTTTACGAAGATATGTATCATCAATGTCTTGAAGATCTTGTAACCTCTATTGAGCAACAGTTGCTGTATATTCATTAAAGTCAGATTGTTTAACAAATATAAATGTTCCTTCATCACCTTCCTCTCCACCTAACATTGCTATAGTTACATAATCTTCTAATGTATCAGCAAGAGAAGTTTTTGTAACGTAAACATCAGCAATTTCTTCAGGAGTATTGAATGATAATCCACTTATAATTTCATCAACCTGTGCTTTTGTATAAGTTCTACCAGCTATATAAGATTGAACTCCAGCTATTGTATAGTAGTTTATTAATTCAGATTCAAGAACATAAGTATCATCATCACCTATAACATGATAATACGTATCTTCATCCACTTCATCATTTTCTACTAACAATTCATATTCAGCTCTTGTAAGAGTAACATGAGGAGGAATATCAGAAATCTTAGCAATTGGATCTCCATTAACAGACATTCCATCTGGAGTTACATCAACAACTAACTATTGATTATTAACTTTCTTTGATTTGATATGAGAAATCACAATAGAATCAAGTTCCCCATCATCTCCAACTTTTAAACATTGTGCTAATTCATCAGCAATCCCTTGTTTATAAAGGTCTAAAGCATCCTAATCTTCCTAATATCTAGCAGCAGTTACAAAGATAAAGTCACCTTCTCCGATTTCATCACCTGTTAAGTCTGAGAACTTAACAAACTTTTGTAAAGATTCTTCTTTTGTAAAAAAGTTATCTCTTATAAAAGATTCTTCATCTTCTAAATCAAACATTGACAATGGAGCATAACCATCAATAACAAATTGTTTAGTAGCATAATCGTTAACAATATTTGCTAATGTTTGATTTATAGTAATAACAGCATTATTAGAAGCTTTAGAAGCAACTTGATTTAAAAGTTCCTACCAATCAGAACGTTTTACATATTCTTGGTTAATTTCTCCAAGTGGAAGAGAATCTTCGTAAATGTAATAATAAGTATCTTGATGAAGATATTCTTTAGTTTCATCAATAGGTTGGAATAATTCGTTAGTGTTCTATTCCCATTCTTTATATTCAGCATATGAACATGTAAGAATTTGGATAGATTCATATGAAGCTTTCCAACCAGCTTTCTAGTTTATCTTAGATTTATCCGTCAGCATATAAATATTACCGTTGTCGATATTAGCAACAGTCATACCTACATATGCATAAGCAGGCGGAATACTGTATAGTTCTAATATATTATTTACCACTGTACGATTATCCAGCGGTTTTGGAACTTTAACAGTAAGTGATGCATTTATAATCGAGTCACCAGTATATTTATACATTGATTCTAAAGTTTATTCTATGAGGAAGTATAGCTGAATATGAATCTTGTTTTGTCCATACTCTATAAGTAATTCCGTTAAGAACTTCAGTAGAATACGTCCAACCATCCATATCAACATCTAAGTAACTTAATCCGCTATCTACTCTGAAAGATGATATTTGAGTATTTTCTCCTGGTAATTTTACTATAGCATGTCCAGATAAAGGAAAATCTAAAATACCAGATTGTTCATTAATAGGTACTAATTCTTGTTTTGTAACCCCATTTTCAGTACTACCTGCGTACCAAGGATAAGTTACTTTAACACTCTTAGTAACTGAGATTGCTCCTGCTTCAATTCTTAAATTAGTAGTTTCCTCTCTATTGTTTTTTAAATACTCACCATCATCATATTGAACAATGGCTGTAAAGATATAGGTACCTACCTAATCATAATAATCACCTTCGTAGTTTTGTCCATTAAACATTACTACATTAGAAGTAGCTACCGTTTCTCCAGCATCTCCAGCTAAATATTCTACTTGTGGATAATATATTGGAGAACCTTTTTCTACAAGAGTTTCAATATCAGAGTATTCAATAGTAGGTTCTATTAATTCACGTACCTCAGCCGGGAATATAACTTCATCTAATATTTCTGATAATGATTTATTTTTAAGTTGTTCTACTGTTACACCTTCATGAACAGGAGAAGTTGTAGAATCAGGTAATTCTGTATTATATTTAAGATCAACAAGTTGATTATTTATGTCTTCCTAAGTTTGATTTATACCTTGTATAGCTTCATTGATATTTTGGACGTCTTTGTCATAACTTTTTACATATAAACCATCTTCTCTTTTTGTTAAACCATTTTCTTCGTCCTAA
>Ga0265301_10000362_pt1 | contig 68227 bp, 61 predicted proteins | sample AusTroGonzalo_MG_2_FD_193488 | JGI IMG/M metagenome (GOLD analysis project Ga0265301, IMG submission 193488) | Bovine rumen microbial communities from tropical cattle in Woodstock, Queensland, Australia - Gonzalo_04 | ecosystem: Host-associated > Mammals > Digestive system > Stomach > Rumen ... | reverse complement strand
AAGCTGAAGTCATATATGAAGCAATCAGAAGGGCTCTCGGTGTCAATCTTTGACTCATAGATTGGATCATCAAACTTTGTGTCATTAGCAATCTGTATCACAAACCCTGTCTGCTTGATGCTGTTGACCGCTTCACTCTCATCACCAAACATCTCATCACTCTCATAGTCATACTCATCTTTGACATAGAACATCTTGTAGTACTCTGTCACTTGCCTAGCTATCTTGTCTGCAATTGGGCCATGCTTCTGCTCATCATACTCATGCTGGTCTTCTTCTTTTCCTGGGAACAAGAACTCATTCACAAGTGCTACTCTCTTGTTGTCAAATCCAAGCTTTGCACTGAGCCTCAGTGAGTTCTCATGTGAAGAGAAGAGCATAGAAGGCAGCATGCCATCTTCTAGCACATACTCATTGCTGGATATCCCAGAATAAGGGAAGAGAGATATGTTCATTGAGTTGTTGATGTACTGTGATGCCATTGTAGTAGAGTCTTCCCTGATGAACACCTTCATCAAGTGGTCTACTTTCCTCTTCTTTGCATTCCCATCACCATCTATGCCATCATCAACTTCTTCAGTTGTCTTCTTGATTGCATACGGGCGAATGAAGTCAGCAAGCATCATCACTGTGCTTGACTCATCTTGTGAGTTGTCAACCAGCCAATCAGCTAGTTGCCTTTCTTTTGGGTTGAATCCATTGGATATCTCACTCATCACATCATTGATGCAATAGTTGTTAGCAGGCAGCATCAAGCAATCAATGCTTGGCACAACTAGGTCAATGTGCTCTAGATATTTGTTCATTCCAACTCTCACTTCATGGTCACACACTCTTTCAACAATCTTAGATGACTCACACACCCAATGGAAATGTATGTCATTCACATAGCTGTATGCATGGACAATGAAGTCAACTCTCTTCTTGTTGACTGGCCACCACACTCTTATCTTGTCACAGAGTATGCTAGCATCTTCCATAGTTTGGCTATCAAGTATGCTGAATGCCAAGTCTCTTGCATCAGAGAAGCTGTAAGTTGAGAATTTCTCAACTAGGTTTGTGTAGTGGATGTTGCTCTTTGTGCCTAATGGGAAAGCAAAGTCACCATCTGCATTGCTGACCATCTTCTCATACAAGCTCTTCTCAACAACTAGTATGCTCTTGTCATACACGACGGTGTCATACATGTCAAAGTCACGGATGATTACAAAGCTCTTCTTCAAGGTTGGGTCATTGAAGTCTTTGCCTCCATTCTTCATGAACTCACACAAGAAGCTCCACTTTCCTAGTTTTATCTCTTTCTTTGTCACAATCGTCCGTACTCTAAACAAATATATTTAAAAATAATTGTGTGATTTGAAAGATCTAGATGTTGTTTCTATTTTCATAATGCAAAAAATCAAATAGCTATGAGAAACCAATCAGTTGAGTATGTTGATCCAATAGATGGATTTAAGAGAATTGCATGGATTAGCCGAAGTGTTGCAGCATCTGTGTTCTTGTTTGCAAGAGATGAGCAAGGCTTGTGGTATGTCCTTACAAACTTGCGTGGTAAAGGCACACCAGACTACCAAGGATATTGGAACTGTGTCTGTGGATATCTTGACTATGATGAAGACATCAAAGATGCAGCATGCCGTGAAGTGCTTGAAGAGACAGGCCTCCAAATCAGCAAAGGCATCTTGAACATCTGCTACATTGAGTCAGATCCAATGGCATCATCACGACAGAATGTTTCTGTGAGGATGTATGGCATATTGCCAGAGACTGTTGAGAGCTATGTTGGCAAGCTGAGTGATGCTAACTCAGAAGTGAATGAAGTGTCATGCATTGAATTCAAGCCAGTAGACCATGTTGACTTGTATAGCTGGACATTCAACCATAACAAGATCATCAAGCAGATATATAGCAAGTACATCAACATCCCATGGTACAAGAAGGTTGTCTTGAAGCTATACAAGAAGTGGTTCAGCGATGAGTGACAAGTACATACAAGACAAGAACACAGAGATAGTGTACAAGGTGATGGACAACTACCTGCTGCAGATGTCACCTTGGGAAGATGGCAATGATCGTAGGGTACATGTGATGTCTGATGTACAATATGATGTGATAACTTACCAGAATGCTTGCATGATTGTGAACAAGCAGTTTGCTGAGACAGATGAAGGGTGGAAGCACAATGGCAAGCAATACTTGGCTAGAGCTATCTCAAGAAGCATGTCAACAGATGAGCATGTTGCTATGCTGTCAATGCTGCCAACACACTATGTGCGAGACTCTAATAGAGTGATATCAAAGATGGAAGATGGGTCTATGATATCGGTTAGTGATCATGATGGCAATGAATTCAAGATGGTGAAGCACAAAGGCAAGGTGTACTATATGCTCATTGTCAACCAGATATTGCCTAAAGTGAAGCTATATGACACATTTGGGAAATTCTGTCAACTGGTGAACATCAAGAATGTGAAGCCAATATACTGTGAGACTGACAAGAGATATATTTGAAATGATAATGATATATGAGAAGATTTAGAGAGAGACTGTCATATGAATACAATATGTTCATTCGTAGTGCATTAGCTGGCATATGCATTGGTCTTGGTGGTAGCATGTTCATAAAGCTTGGTGGCATAGTTGGTGCAATTATGTTTGCATTTGGCTTGCTGACTGTTGTGTGCTTCAAGTTGCCATTGTATACTGGCCAAGCTGGATTCTTTGACTACAAGAAGATATTAGCATGGACTGACTTAGTTATCATATGGCTTGGCAATGTGTTTGGGTGCTGGCTATTGTCTTTGCTTGCATTGAAAGGCATTGATGCAACACCAATCATAGAAGCAAGGATATCTGACACCCTTATTGGATGCTTGCTGTCAGCTATTGGTTGTGGATTCATAATGACAATGGTTGTTGCTGCAGCCAGAGGAGACAAGATCAATTACTTGCTTATATTGATGGGAATTCCTACATTCATCATTCTAGGATTCTACCATAGCATTGCTGATGCATTCTACATATTTGAGGCAGACAACAGTTTAGTTGAGAGCTTTGCAATCCCTTACTTGACAATACTAGTTGGTAACTTCATTGGATGCAACATACCAAGGCTGTTCAGCTATGATACAATTGTGATATGGAAATAGACAACATTCAGAAGATAAGGTCTTTCATGAAGTTTGAAGACCCAGATGAGTTCTACTTCATCTCTCTGATACAACGCAAGAAAGATGGCAATAACACTATAAGCTCTCATGATGGTGCTCGTAGGATAAGGTCATTCTGCATATTCTCACTAGAAGAGTTTGACAAGGTTGTCCCATTCATGAAGATGATTTGCATAGCGTTGAATGCCCGTGCTTACATTGACCTGCGCCGCAAGAATAACAAGACAATACAGCTTGACTTGATAACCATATTGGTTGACAACTACAAGTGCAATAGCAAGAAGACCCGTGGGTTGTTTGAGTCGGCTGTTGACAAGTCTAAGTCTCGTGACAAGCTATGGATGATAGATCTTGACTCACAAGAAGATGGAGACTACAATGCTACTATGCAGTATCTCACAAGTGATTGCAATGCTGATGTAGTGTATACACTAGAGACTGTCAACGGATATCATCTGATAACAAGCAAGTTTGATCGTAGGAAGTTTATAGAAAATGACATTCGTTCATTGAAGACTTCAGCATTGACATTGATGTACTACAATGACTCTAACAAGAATATACTTGAAGTTTAAATGTTGTTAAAATGTTGAACAAATAATAGTAGATAGACTATTATTATAGCAGAAATAGTGCTCTACAGCATTGTTTCTGAGCATCAAAAAATTTACAAAACATAATTCAATTATGAGCAACAAGATTATTGGTATCGATTTAGGTACCTCTAACAGCTGTGTAGCTGTCTTTGAAGGTGGCCAACCTCATGTCATTGAGAATTCAGAAGGCAAGCGAACTACTCCTTCTGTCGTAGCATTCACCAAAGATGGTGAGCGTAAAGTGGGTGATGCAGCACGTCGCCAAGCTATCACAAATCCAAAGAACACAATCTACTCAATCAAGCGATATGTCGGCATGACATACGACAAGGTGAAAGATCAAGACAAGCATATGCCTTATGACTTGATTGATGACTCTAACTTGCCAAAAGTCCAAGTAGATGGCAAGAGATACACTCCACAAGAAATCTCATCAATGGTTCTGCAGAAGATGAAGAAGACCGCTGAAGACTATCTTGGACAAGAAGTCAAAGAAGCTGTCATTACTGTGCCTGCATACTTTGATGATCGCCAGCGCCAAGCTACTATTGAAGCTGGCAAGATTGCTGGCCTTGATGTCAAGCGTATTGTCAATGAGCCAACCGCAGCTGCATTAGCCTATGGCATTGATAAGTCTGACAAAGACATGAAGATTGTTGTGTTTGATTTCGGTGGTGGTACTCATGACGTATCTATTCTTGAGTTTGGTGGTGGCGTGTTTGAAGTCCTTGCCACAAGTGGTGACACACACCTTGGTGGTGATGACATTGACAACATATTGATATCTTGGATGGTTGATGAATTCAAGAAAGAGAACTCAATAGACTTGAGCAAAGATCCAATAGCTATGCAAAGGTTGAAAGACTCAGCTGAGAAAGCAAAGGTTGAGCTCTCTTCTACTATGTCAACAGAGATCAACTTGCCATACATCACCGCTGACCAGACAGGACCAAAGCATCTTGTGATGACACTCACTCGTGCTAAGTTTGACCAGCTGATTGACCACATTGTCAAGAAGACAATTGAGCCATGCCGCATTGCACTAGAGCAAGCTGGCTTAGGCGTAAGTGACATTGATGAGGTCATACTTGTTGGTGGATCAACACGTATCCCGGCTATCCAGAATGCTGTGAAAGCATTCTTTGGCAAAGAGCCATCAAAGTCTGTCAACCCAGATGAAGCAGTAGCTATTGGTGCATCAATCCAAGGTGCTATCTTGAACAAGGAAGAAGGTGTTGGTGATATAGTATTGCTGGATGTTACTCCAATCTCTATGGGAATTGAGGCACATAACCAGTTTGACCCAGAAGGCAGACTTGCAAAGATCATTGAGGCACAGACAACTATCCCATGCAAGAAGTCACAGATATTCACTACTGCGGTTGACAATCAGACAGCGGTGACAATAGTTGTCTTGCAAGGTGAGCGCACATATGCTAAAGACTGCAAGGTGATTGGGACATTCAACTTGGAAGGCATTGCTCCAGCTAAGGCAGGTGTTCCTCAGATTGAAGTTGCATTTGACATTGATGCAAATGGTGTCTTGAATGTGTCTGCAAAGGATAAAGCTACAGGCAAAGAGCAGAAGATCACAATCTCTAACAATAACTTGAGTGATGAAGAGATTGAGAAGATGAAAGCAGATGCAGAAGCACACAAAGAAGAAGACAAGAAGCGTGAAGAGAAGATGTCTAAGCTGAACATGGCACAATTGCTTGTGAACTCTATTGACTCAGCATTTGAAGATGAAGCAATGAAAGACAAGTTCACCGAAGAAGACAAGAGCAACATCACTCCTGCTAAAGACAATTTGTCAGAAGTGCTGAAAGAGTACCATACAGCAGAAGACAAAGAAGATGCATATGAGAAAGTGATGACAGCACAGAAAGCACTTGAAGATGTGTGGAATCCAGTCATTGCGAAGATCTATGCTTCAACAACCCCACAAGCTGGTGCAACTAGATCTCAGCCATTTGGTGACATGTTCAACAATGCTAAGTGACAAGCACAAAAGCAAAATAGGATTATTAGATCATGCTGGTCTAGTTGCTCATGTAGCTAGGCCAGCTTTAAAAGAGACACAACCAAAATGATTTTTTGACTATGGCTAGTAAGAGCTATTATGACATATTAGGAGTTAGTAGAGATGCATCTGAAGATGAGATAAAGAGAAGCTATCGAAAGGGTGCAGTCAAGTACCATCCAGACAAGTGGACTGATAAGCCAGAGAAAGATCGGAAGGCTGCTGAAGAGAAGTTCAAAGAGATATCAGAGGCTTATGAAGTGCTTTCTGACCAAAGCAAGAGGCAGATGTATGACAAGTATGGTGATGATTGGCAAAAGTTCCAGAGTGGACAATACACCCAACAAGATGGCTTTAGTGATGACTTGGAAGACATCATAAGGAGGATGAATGGCATGCACAGTGGGTTTGACAGCTTCTTCAGCCATAGCTACCACTCACAAAAGTTTGAGAAAGAGCCAGGCACTACTTTGAAGATAGAGTACAACATGACTGTTGAAGAGCTGTTCAATGGTGTATCTAAAGAGATTGAGATACCAGTTGACATAAGGTGCAAAGAGTGCCATGGCAGTGGTGGAGAAGTTGAGAAGTGCCCATATTGCAATGGTACTGGAATGCATGTTGAGACAAGCTACACACCAATGGGCATAATCAAGCAACAGACAATATGCCAACATTGCCATGGTAATGGGAAGGTTGTGAAGAAGAAGTGCAACAACTGCAATGGCACTGGGTTTGAGAAGTCAACTAGGAAGATAAAGTTGAGCATAAAGCCATTTGTTGAAGAAGGAGCAATGCTGAGGTTCACAGGAATGGGCAGTGAAGGCAAAGAGCCAGGGTCTACCAATGGTGACTTGATTGTAGTGGTGAAGTATGCTATAGACAATTCAAGGTATGTGATAAACCAATACACAAGAGCTATCTATGAGAAAGTTAGAGTCCCATACTATGACTGCATACTTGGATGCACCAAGAAGCACAGCTTGCCTAATGGGAAGACAGTTAGAATAGATGTGAGAGAATGCTCTAAGTCTGGAGACCAAGTGAAGATACCACATGAAGGCATAAATGGCAATGACTACATCATAGTGATAGAGCCAGAGATGCCAACAAAGGCTAGTAGTGAAGAGAAGTCATTGCTCAAGAAGATACGTGACAAGAAATCTTGATGTTTATTATTAAAAAACAAATATGATTTTATTTGAGACATGGCACAACTAGACCAAAACTGGCAAGCATTGACTGGCTTGAACTACACCATATCAGACATCATTGAGAATGCCGATGCATCAGAGAAGAGCAAGTTGTATGAGAAGCTCATGTGGGACATCAAAGCTGGTGTAATCATGACTACAGAAGAGAATCAAGCTCTGTATGAAGCTATTGACACCGAGTTGAGAGCATCATTGCTGACTGGTGAGATTGAAGAGATTGAGGAGGACAACCAAAATCCAAGCACTCCAACTGATCCAGATCCAAGCAATCCAACTGATCCAGATCCAAGCAATCCAACTGATCCAGATCCAAGCAATCCAACTAACCAAGATCCAAACAATACAGAAACTCCAGCTCCAGAAGAGCCTTGAGCATCTTTTGATATCTAGTCAAAGGGCAACTATTGGACAACAAGTAAAAGATTGGCATTTATCATCACATTTGGTAAGTGCCATTTTTTTCAATTGAATAGCAAAAATACAAAAACACCATAGCAAGACACCATGAAGACATTGAAGAATGCATTGCACATACTTGCTATGCTAGCTATGATGCTCATATCTAGCTCATGCGCATATGACATGTACCAATATGATAGCACCGTGTATGTCACTGGGACACAGGTGACGACAATTGTGTCATTTGGCAACCCATACTATGTTGGTGGCAGGTTGAGGTACTACTATTATAATGGATACTACTGGTATCCATATCGCTATGGTGGTGCAACATACCTGTATCGTCGTACAATGCCATACACATACTACAATCACTATAGGCATGTGCCAAGCACAACCAATAGGCATAGCTCTGCAACTAGGGCAAAGACACCTAATGCAAGGCCACAGTCTCCACAACAGAGCACTTCGAGGAGCCAAAGCAACTTGAGGCCACCTTCAAAGCCTAGCCATGTGATACGACAGACACAACCATCTACTAGATCTAGGCAAGTTGCACAACCAAGCAGGAGTAGATAGCAAAATCACCAAAGGCTTGACTATTTTAAATTTAATGTGAGTTTTCATAAGATATATCTTCTATGTTGCCCGGTTTCATAACTATATTCAAAGATGATGATGGTAGAGTGCATCTCTATTTCTACAAAGGATATACAGACAGTGGAAAGCTATACTACAATGACTTGAATTTAGCAAATTGCAAGTATGAGTATGAGCAGATACTGCATGATGATGGTGCATATGAGTATGTCTTTGACAACAAGAACATAAAGAGCATGAGGTGCAAGCTTGTCTCGTATGATCGAGATGAGAAGAGCATATCACTCAAGATATGAAGAAAGGAGAGCTTAAGCTCTCCTTTTCTTATGCATAGATATATGTGTACATAGATATATGTGTCTTGTAGCTAATCAACTGTTCACAATCTCTATGAGTATCTTCTTTGCATTCTGCTGGCTGAACAAGAATCTGCCAACTTTGACATAGTTGTAGACAACATTGTTCTGGCTGTTAGGCAAGTTCTGTGGACGGTTAGAAACAAGGATGAGCTTTGCGCCTTTGTAAAGCAAGACATCACCAGACTCTATTCGCTTTGTGAGTGATGAGCTGTCATTGTTGTCAGTGTATATCTTAGTTGGCAATGTCACTTCATATCCAAAGTTCTCTTTGTTCCTCACAAGCTCAATCCTGTCAACACCATCAAAGTAGTCTAACAATGAGTGCCCACCAGTCTGGTCATTTATCTCAAAGTAGAACTCTTTGCTCAAGTCTGGTATCAAGCTCTCGGTTGTCACACCTTCAAATGTGTCTTCTTCAATGCTGAAGAAGTTGACTTTCTTCTTGAATGCCATCTCATCTATAGTGTAGTCAAGCTGCATTGGAGTTGACTTGTCTATCACCATTGTGTCACCAAATGTCTCACGAAGTGCCAAGTACTCATGCCTTGTCAGTGATCCATCATTGCCACTCCCAACTACAGATATGCTTCCACTGAAGTTGTTCAATCCAAGCCACTTGAACTTCAAGAGCTCACCTACTTCATACTCTTGCCAAGATATGCCTTGCAAGTTAGTGTTTGTCACTATTCCTTGGTGCAGCAAGTCTATGTTGGCACCATTGCTCTCAACTATAGTTGTCTCAAGAGCATGCACCCAGTCACTCACAAACTCCTTTGTGTCAAATCCAGACACATTGTCAAGTGTCAAATTCACAAGTGATCCTGTCACTATGTAGTCAAAGTCATCAATCTCATTGTTGTGCAGCACTATAGTGTTCACCGTTGATGGCAAGCTGACTTTTGTGAAGTGGTTGCCTTGGTGAGGGACAAATGTCTTCACTGATGATCCACTAGCAATGAACTTTTCTAGACAAGGCATCCTAGATATTGAGAAGTCTTTCCTCAGTGCATTGCAGTTTATTATGTCTATCTCTTCTAGTGTGTTCCTCAATGTGTTTATGCCGATGATCTTCTCAATTGGAGACTGTGTTTCTAATGAGCCAACCTTAAGTGAAGATATCATTGGGCTATGCTGTGCAGTCCAATCAGTAGTGACATAGCTTGAGACACTAGTGCGTTTCTCATACTTAGGTGCTAAGTCTATAGACTTCACCTTGCCAGCTATTGGTGACAAGTCAATGCTAGTCATCTCCATTGGGTTGATGAGAGATATCTTTGTGTATTCATCTTCTGTCAGCCCTTCACTAGCAAATGACACTGTAGTGTCACCACTTATTGTGATAGCACCACCAATCAAGCTTTCTGTGCCAATTGCAACATCAATACAAGCACCATCATTCCCGGCCACTGTAGCTATAGCATCACCACTTGAGAGTTGAGACAAGTTTGCATTCACAGCAATGACATTGTCAAACCAGTTGTCAAAGTTGCTTGAGAAGTTGAAGTAAGCATACAAGTTCTTTGCACCAAGTGAGTATGTGTTCAGAGAAAGTGTGAGCATTGTGTCAAGGTCAGACATGAAGTAAGTCTTCAAGTCATTGTGCATCCTCTCAACTTTGCTTGTGTTGTTGTCAAAGAACACACTCATCCTGTCAGAGAAGTCATTGATGTTTGAGATTTGGTAAGTGTAGTATGTGTTGAATCCGGTGTATGACTGCTCGGTTGGCACATATGTTATAGTGCCATCAGCTGTTGTTATCTCACGCATCACATATCCAACATAAGCTACATCATATGAAGTCTCTATGTAGTTGTAGTCAACAAATTGCCTGCTGAAGTCATAGTTTATTATCATTGATGCATCATTAGGGTCATTGACTGTGTATTGTGTCCCATCTGGGCGATAAGGATACTTCTTGTGTGCATAGCTGATCTCACGAAGCTCAATGTTGCCACGATAGTAGTTCTGCTTGTTGAATGTCATGTCATTCACATTGAGGAGCAAGTTGATCAAGTCAGTTGAAGGGATTGCAGATGTGTTCTCAAACATGCTATCAAGATCATCCTCATAGTCATAGTTGAACACAACTACATTCTTGTCAACAGATATAGACACCTCATTGTTCTTGAACTTGTTCAAGTATGACACCGTGCTATTGATGATGTCACCAATGTTAGAGTATTCAGTCTTGTTCTCTGAGAATGTGCTAGATGTCATGTAAGACCATCTGCTGTTGTAGTCTTGTGTCTTTGTGAGGTCTCCAAAGAAGTCGCTGTGGAAACCATATTCTCTGTTCTCAACAGCAGATGCACACTCATAGGCATCTTCTCCTGTGTAGAATGTTATGCTAGGTAAATTAGAGACAGTTATTGTGTTCATCTGTTCTTCTATCAATAGTTTTAATTAACATTTATCACACACTCAGCACTCAAGTTGCTTCCATCAGTAGTTGTGACAAACACTGATGTAGTGCCTTCTCTCAATGCTGTTATGTTTCCAGAAACATCTACAGATGCTATTGTTGGATCTAATGATGTGAACTCAACATTCTGGTTGGTTGTGTCGTCTGGTATGACTGTTGCAATCAGTGGGTAGTTGTCATCAACATGCAAGTCAACTTCATAGTCAGAAAGCAACAGCTCACTAGTTGCTATGCTCACATTCACATCTGCCGATGCTATAGTGCCACTGTTGTCATCAGCCATAGCATATACTTTTATCTTGCCTTCACTCAAGCCGGTTATAGTGCCATTAGCAACTGTTGCAACTGTGTCATCAGATGTGTACCATATCAAGTTGCTGCTTTGCATCTCAGCTGGGTAGATTGTGTAGTTGATCTTGTATGTGTTTCCGGTGTATATGTCTATGCTGTTGCTAGCAAATGCAATGTCTGTTATCAGTATCACAGAGCGAACATTGCAAGAGACACTTGTTCCAGATCCATCTGCAGCTGTTGCAGTTATCTGTGCATATCCTCCATTCACTGCTCTCACTAATCCATCTTGTGTCACAGAAGCAATTGTTGGGTCTGATGATGCCCATATGATAGTCTTGTTGTCAGCATCATCATTTGCCACAGCAACAAGCTGGTGGCTGTCACCAATGTCAAGCGTCAGGGCATTAGTGTCAATTTCTATGTTCTTGACAGGTGTCTTTCCAATTATTGATATTGCCTTTGTAGTGCCACTGCCATCTATTGCTCGTACATTGATTGTGCCATCAACCTTAGATTCCATGTAGACTTGTCCATCAACTCCATTAGGAGCAGCACCAGCACTTATCTGCTGGTTGTCACTCAGCCACTCAAGAGCTTTGTTAGAAGCATTCTCAGGAAGAACTGTTGCATGGATAGTTGTAGGTATGCCAATAAGCACTTCATAGCTGTCTTCAAGCTGGATCTCAGACACGGCTGTGTCAACAGTCACATCAATCCTACTTATCTTGCCACTGCCATCTGTTGCTGCAGCATATATAGTGACATTGCCTTCAGATATGAGTGTTATCTTTCCATTTTGGTCAACAGTAGCAATTGACTCATCACTAGAGCTCCACTCAATAGTCTTGTCTGATGCTGTTGGTGGATAGACTTCTGCTTGTATAGTCTGCTCATATCCCTTGAATGCCTTGATATACTGCACGTTGAACTCAATAGACTCAACAAGAGTTATCACATTGATTGTCACTTCAGCATATATGTTAGGATTCTCAACAGAGAATATCTTCACCACTGTAGTGCAGTTCTCTTCAAGAGCCATTATCCTGCCATCTTCAAACACTTGCACTTTAGTCTCATCATAAGTGATGCCAATTGGTGAGTTCTTGTAGTTTGTTGGCAATATGTCTATAGTCTTAGTCAGTATGCTGTTGATTGGCATTGTCACTTCACTTCCATTGACACTTATTGAAGTGATTGGCACATGAGACACAACAATCTCCTCTTCTTTAGGATCTTTTGATATGACACCATCATCTCCAAGCTCTGTGTCACTGTAGACAATTGTTGACTTAGTGTCTTCAACCTTTGTCTCAAACTCAAGATCCATCCATGTTGGCTTCTTGACTTCAGTGTATACCCACTCAGATATGCCTTCACCAGTGTCTTGGTTTGTTATTGTTGTCTCAAGCTCTCTTGTGAAGTATCTTGTTGTGGTGTCAGAAAGGTAGAAGTCATCCCAGATGTCAAATGACATAGGTGCTTCAACAAACTGCCCATTCTCAGTGTCTAGAATGAAGTACTTCATCTCATCACTGTCTTCATATGTCCAGTACTTCACATATGTCTTGTGGGCAACATTGTCATTGTGCACTATTGCTATGCTCTTGTTAGGGTTATTAACGGTGAACTCAAGATCTACAAAGACTTGCTCATTGAACCTCAACTGGTACTCTTCATCAGTCATCACGACTTGAGAGATGCTGTTCAAGAATTCTTGCATAGTCTTGCCTTGGTATGCACTCCAAGCTTTCTCCGGGTCATCTGTCTCACAGTCATTGACAATAACTAGCACATCTTGTGCACGACTAAGGACCTCAGCCATTGAGAATGGATCACCTTTGTCACCTTTCTCACCAATACGGCCAGTCTTGCCCTTGTCACCATCTTGGCCATTGAGGACTGTCAAGTACTTAGTCTCACCGGTGTCAAATGACATGACAATGGTGTTTGTCCTGTCACCATCGCTATGGTTTGCCTCAATCTCGCTCAAGCTGATTATCCTCTTTCCCTTGACTTGACTCAATGAGATAGAGTAGTTTTGCCTTCCTGAAGCTATTATTGTCTTGCCATTGGTAGACAGATTCTTCATCAATGGCAAGTCAGATACCCTGATTGCTTTTGTTATCATGATTGTGTTCTTGATTCAATGTGTCTTTTTAGTTTTTCCACCCATCCGTGTCAGACCATGGCTTGTCATTTATCCAATACCCACGACCAAAGCAGCTGCGTATGTATTGCCATATCAACCTAGTGCCTTGGTAGATAGCAGCAATGTGCCTGTTGCCTTTGTATATTGTTGTTATCTGCTTGTTGTCTACATATAGTGCCATATGCTTTAGGTGTTGTCAGTTTTTTTCATTCTTCGAATATGTAGTACTTGGTGTCATCATATATCCTGCCAGCTCTCTCTTCGGCATCAAACTCTTCTTGTGTGTCAAAGTACACTTCTTTCAAGTCTTTGATCTGGTTGTTCAAGATCATGCCTTGAGCAGCTGAGAGCATTCTCTCTGTCAGCTCTTCATCACTATACTGCGAGCCATCAAGAGAGTTGACAATCAAGCTCTTTATGTCATCTGCTGAATAGTTGTATATTGCTATTCCTGAGTCACCACGCTCTCCCTTTGGGCCTTCTTTGCCTTCATCACCTTCACTTCCCTTCTGGCCATTGTACACGTGGAACACTCTCTGTGTGCCATCATTAGTGATCACAGTTATAGGGTTGTCTTCACCATCACCATTGCGACGGACTTGTGTCATGCTCTCAAGCATGTTGGAGATTAGCAGCTCAGTAGGTATCTTGTAGGTCTTTCCTTTGTATGCTACCATCAAGTACTCTTCGCCAGTGAGCTGGCCCAGAGTGCTGAAGCTAGATATCTTTCTGCCATTTATTGCCATTTATGATAAAACTTGATATATGTTTATGAATGATATACAAACAAAAATGTGAGCAGCTTGTATGTCTGCTCTATAGTCACCTCATGCTTGTGAGGTCAGTTCTCCATAGTCATATATGCATCATTCTCCTCGTTAGTGAGCACACCTTTGTTGTCTTCAGTGATGATGAAAGTTGATGAAGGGAAATTCTCATTTATGTAGTTGTCTAAGAAGTCACCACCAAACTCATTGTAGTCATCATCATCAGTGAATATTATTATGTCCTTTGCCATGATAGCATCTTTATGAACTATTTTTATTAAAAATAATTGATTAGGGATTCATCACAAAGCTATTTTAAATTACATGACATTATACATCAAATGAATAGCGAAGTAGACAACAGTGAGATTTTCATGATGCCAGACAAGATACCATCAGTTGTGGACTTTGGTAGTGGTGAGAGCTTGTTCTTAGAAGATGTGTGCAGCACACTTGATGGTTTGATAGAAGAGTTTTGATATGGACATTGCAATAGTAGACTTCATAGGTGAGTATGGCAAAGACACCATCAAGAATCCTCTTGGTGGCTCTGAGACTTGGACAATGTACATAGCTTCACAATTTGCAAAGATGGGCCACAAGACATATGTCATCAATGCAAATGACCGGTTGTACATTGATTCAAACAATGTCACATACATCGGATACTACAGATATGCAAGGACAATTGATAGAGCACATTTGCCAAACTTCACTATAATATCAAGAGTCATATACAGAGAAGTGATGGACTTCTTCATAAGCCTTGGATCAAAGATATTCTTGATGTGCCATGACTTGTATCCGGCATTTGTTGAAGGGCTAGGGTGGTCTAGTGAGCCAATCTTCTCTGAAGTTGTACCAAGTGAGGTAGACAGAGTGTTTGCTTTGTCAGAAGCACACAAGAAGACACTCATAGACAAAATGCATGTCAATCCATACAAAATCAGGCTGACAATCAATGCAATAGACTTCTCGAAGTTCAAGAATTGCAATAGTGGTGAGCGTGACTTCTCAATACTGTTCTCTAGTTGCAAGTCTAGAGGCCTTGACATATTAGTGAATGATGTTGCTCCACTAGTGTTGAGAGAGATACCAGAGTTCAAAGTCAAGCATTGCACATATGAGAAAGGAGTTGACTTCAGCTCTGTTGCTAGCAAGCAATGGTTTGAGCAGATTGGAGGATTCAACAAAGAAGAGCTGTATAATGAGATGTCGAAGCATCGTGTATGGGCATACCCAAGCACATTCTATGAGACTTTCTGCATAACAGCTATAGAGAATGTGATGGCTGGCAATGAAGTGGTATCACCAATGACATATGGGTTGTCAACCACTCTTGGATTCATGATAGAAGACAAGATGCTATCTAGCTTTAGCAATAGGTTCACATATGCTAGAGCATGCAATGAGATGGCTAGCAAGATAGTGCACTTGATGAGGCACTACTATGACAGTGATCGCATAGATATTCGTGAAGCAAGGAAAGAGATTGTCATGCAGAAATACACTTGGGAGAATGCAGCAAACACATTCATAGATGAGGCCATGGCAATGGATAATGTTAAATCATGTTAAATATCTAGCAAGCAAACTCTAGATCCTTTAACTCTTTGCTGATTGGTTTCTATCTTATATCATAGTTCCCAACACAATATATCTATATGGGAAACAGTAGTGAGTAGGACCAGTAATGTCAACCTTTGCAAGACAAACCAGTTGAAAGTAGACAAGTGGTTGGCTAAGTACAAGAAGAACAACCAAGTAGATGATGACTCTTTCTTAGTGATATCTACTTATGTCAATGATGTCATCCGTAAAGATGCTTATTCAATAAAAGACTGCTCTGAGAAGAGCATTGTTGACTATTACCTAGAATATCTTGAGAACAACCAAGAAGGCCTTGAGAATTGTGACCGTGACTGGTGGGCTAATGCAAAGCGCACTGTCAGGATAAAGCTTGCATCAAAGTACACTGGCAACAAGACATTTGACAACAACATAGACATATACTTCAATGAGGTCAAGAGTGAGTACATAAAGACTCCATTCAATGAGTCAAATGACCTTGAGTTCTGTGAAGAGAACTATGATGTGTTCATAAAGAACAACTTGAAGCTAGTCATTGAGTGTGCTAAGAGATACCAGAACCTTGGCTTGCCATTTGAAGACTTGATACAAGCTGGCAATGAAGGCTTGCTGATGTGCTTGAAGAAGTACAAGAAGAACAAGGCTAACTTGAGAGTCAGCATGCTTGGCATACTTGAAGAGTCACCTCTGAAGAAGTTCTCTTATGATGATGCACAAGAGATAGTGAGGAAAGCCTTTGTATATAGCAAGAACCTTGACACTACTATAAACAAGATACCTAAAGATGGCTTTGCATCTAAGATAGAGTTTGAGAACTGGATTCGTGACAACATAAAGCCAGCATCATTTGCTTCTGTAGCATTCATGTGGATAAAGGCATACATCATAATAGAGCTGAACAAGATGTCAAGCATTGTGCATATCCCACAGTCAGCACAGAAGAATGGAATTGGGTATGCAAACATAATAAGGCTAGACAGCATCAACCCACACACAGATGACTGCTACCATGACAACCAGACTTCTAAGGTGACTGAAGAAGAGTTCATAATGGAAGATGAGAACCTTGAGAACATGGAGAAGCAGAGCATATTCAAAGACTTGATATCAAAGTCATTGTACTCATTGTCAAACATTGAGCGAAGAGTGATCAAGAAGAGGTTTGGCATAGACTGCCCATATGAGCTATCAATAAATGACATATCAGAGAATGAGAGCTTGTCAGTCAACAAGGTGAAGTACATAATAAACAATGCAATGAAGAAGATATACCAGTCAATACCAGAGATAGACAAAGAAGTGGTAAGAGGGCTGCTGAGGTGACACACTATGGAGAGGAACAATCACAATTACAACAGAGACTACTCATTCTCAAGCAAGTGGGTCACCATAGACTTGAGGATTGGCAAGATGCAGCACTTTGCATTGAGGTATGACCCTTATGGGCTAGGTTATGGTAGTGGAGCTCCTGTCATTTGCATTGCATTGTCTTTCATCATGCTGTTTGTGTCATTCCCAATATTTGCTAAGAATCCACAAACAATCCAGCATGGAAGCAAGACTTATGGATTCTCATTCTATGACAACATCGCACCACAGTGGCTGCCAGAATGCTTGACAATATGGCTTGGCAATTCTAGCAAGACATTCATGATGCCTTGGCACTTGAGGATGTTTGATACTAGCTATGAGACAAGAGTTGCTAGCAAGATGCATGTCAAGTCACTTAGCCAGTCTAAGGCAAAGACATTAATGAAGAACACTGCTAGCATATCAATAGATGTTGGCAGTGGCAAGCATGAGATTGCCGAATGCTCTTATTGGCGACAGACAAAGACATACAAGCATTGCTTGCTTGGCATAGTGATTGACAAGTGGCAAGTGAAGAAGATGACTCTAGAAGTTGAGTGCACAATCAATGGAGACAAGCACTCATCAAGCATGGAGTCATCACCGGATGAGACTGCCACACAAGCATTCAATCGATGGTGTGATGAGAACAATGCATCAAAACTGACATGAGAGGCTCCACAAAGGAGCCTTGTTTTTTGAATTATCTAGATTAATGGCTATTTTCAACCATGTTATTGACTGAACTTGATATGGCAAAGAAGACAATAGAGCAGAAATACAAGTCAATGTCAGAGCGACAGCACATACTTGAGCGTTCTGGCATGTGGGTTGGATCAACCCGTGATGAGTCTAGGCAAGTGTTCTTGTATGACAGTGAGTCAGGCAAGATGGCTATGCATGAAGTCACATATGTGCCAGCAATGCTCAAGCTGGTTGATGAAGTGCTTTCAAACTCATGTGATGAGTATCGCAGGAAAGACAACATGGGCTTAGATGAGATCATTGTTGACATAGACAAAGACACTAATGTGATATCAATCTGTGACAATGGTGGCATCCCAGTTGTCAAGCACAAAGAGGCTGGGATGTATGTGCCAGAATTCATATTTGGGCAGCTGAGGACAAGCTCTAACTATGATGACACTGAAGATAGGAATGTGATAGGCACAAATGGTGTTGGCAGTGCACTGACTAATGTCTTCTCTAGTGAGTTCAAAGTCACTACAGCCGACAAGAAGAACATGCTTGAGGTAGTCTGGGATAGTAACATGGAGAGGAAGTCACAGCCAATTGTGAAGAAGTGCAATGCCCATTTCACAAAGACAGAGTTCAAGCTAGACTTCTCAAGGTTTGACCAGCGAGATGCTAATGGGCTGACTGATGGCTTCATAGCTGTGCTGCAGAAGAGGTGCATTGATGCAGCGGCTGCCAACATTGGGCTGAAGGTTGTCTTCAACTGTGATGGGATGTCTTTCAAGTGGAAGTTCAAGAAGTTTGAAGACTACATGTCTCTTTATGATGACTACTTTGATTGGGAGACAGTCATCTCAATGAGAGATGCTAAGAAGCAAGTCTGGATATGCCCTGACTGCGGCATTGATGTCACCTTTGTCAATGGTGCTGAATGCTCTCGTGGCACACACTTGAAGTCAATACGGATACCGGTTGGCAAGAGCATAAGTGAGCTCTTGAAGAAGAAGCACAAGATAGATGTTACGGTGAACAACATCAGCAACAAGTATGGCATATTTGGCTTGTTTGACATAAGCAACCCATCTTACTCAAGCCAGACAAAGGAAGAGCTGACAACAAGTGAAGATGCATTCTACAAAGATGGGACAAAGTTCACTATCCCTGATGAGTTCATGAAGAAGATACTAAAGTCAGAGATTGTTGATGTCGTCATTGACTGGTACAAGAAGAAAGCTGAGGCTGAAGACCAAGCAAAGATAAGGAAGCTCAACAGAGAAGCCAAGAAGCTCTTGAGGAGTGACAAGTTCATAAACTGCAACTCAAAGAACCAAAGAGAGAGGACACTGATAGTGTTTGAGGGAGACTCCGCTGGATCAGCATTCCGCACATGCAGAAACCCAATGACACAAGCAGCATACTTCATGCGAGGAGTTCCAGAGAATGTGTATGGCATGACAGCAACGCAAGTGATGAAGAACCAAGTGTTCAATGACATAGTGAACATCATCGGCTTGCAATGGGGAGAGTACAACAAGATGGAGAACTTGAAGTTCAGCAAGATAGTGATAGGATCAGACATGGACCCTGATGGATCACACATCGCTGGCTTGCTGATGCTGTTCTTCAACCACTTCCAAGAGCTGTTTGAGCAGAAGATGATCTGCAGGCTGATATCGCCATTCATAGTTGCTAACAAAGGCAAGCGTGGGACCAAGCAGTTTGAGAGCATTGCATTCAACTCACTAGAAGAGTTCAAGGCAATGGAGAAGAAGCTCAAAGGATATGAGGTGAAGCATGTCAAAGGCCTTGGCACTCTCAACAAAGAAGAGTCAAAGGAGATGTACAAGAACCCTATCTACCACTACTTCACAAAAGATGAGGCTGCTGATATGGTGTTCAAGAAGTGGTTCTCAAGAGATGCTGAAGGTGCAAAGATCAGGAAGGGAATGATGAAAGACACTGTGATGGCAGAGAAGTGATGCCACAAGGCATGTATATATCTAGTGACAAAATCTAAAGACAAAAAAGATGATGGAGAACAAGCTAAACAAGACTAAGACTATATCAGAGTTCTTTGAGACTGACTACAAAGACTTCTCACAGTATGTTGCAGAGAATCGTGCATTGCCTGGCATTGATGGGCTCAAGACTGGTGCTAGGAAGATAATGCATGCTGCATTCCATGGATCACTGAGAGATGGCTCACAGAAGAAGATACCTAACTTAGCTGGTGACACAATGAACTTGTCATTGTATCCACATGGTGACCAGAGCTTGAACAGCACTTGCATAACACTGTCACAAGAGCACAAGTTCAACTTGAACCCACTGTACATTGACTCTCAAAATGGGACATTGCGAGACTCATCAACTGCTAGCCCAAGATACTTGTATGTGAAGCTGTCTAAGTATGCTAGCTTGTGGAAGACTGACATTGAGCTGACAGAGCAGATATTTGATGAGGGCCAGTGGATTGAGCCAAAGTACTACTTGCCAATCATCCCAATGCAGATTGTCAACCGCCAAGAAGGGATGTCTCCTGGATTCAGGTTCTCAACTATGTCATATAACCCTATTGAAGTGATAGATGCTTGTCGAGAGATGCTTGTCTCAAAGAAGCAGAAGCCATTGGATGACATGGTGATACACCCATATGTTCGTGGAGTGCAGAAGAAGAGTTGGAAGGTTGAAGATGGACAATGGGTCAACTATGGTGAGTTCAAGTGGGATGAGAAGAAGAAGATGATCTATGTGACAGACTTGCCATTTGATGTTGAGTATGCATCTTTTGAGAAGCTATTGAACAAGATGGTTGAGAATGAAGACATTCGCGACTGGTCAAACTACTCTGAAGATGGGATGATTGACTATAGGATAGACTGCAAGAAAGGCAAGTGGGCATCAACACTCAAAGGCAAGACAATATCAAGCAAGATTGAGTCTAAGCTGAAGCTCAAGAAAGTGTTGCCAGATGACTGCTTGTGGGTGCTAGATGAGAACAAGAAAGTACGCCACTTCACTCACATCAAAGAGCTGATAGACTACTTTGTGAAGTTCAGGCTCACCAAGTACACTGATAGGAAGAAGAGGATAGTCAAGATACTAGAAGAGAAGCTGAAGAAGAATGATGAGCTTGTGAAGTTCATTGATCTAGTCTGCAAAGGCAAGCTGAAGATTAGGAATAGGACAAGAGCAGAGGTGAAAACAGACATGGACTCATTCAAGCTTCCAATTGAGCTCTTGTCAACACCAATGTCTAGAATGACTGTTGAAGAGAGAGATGAGCTGCTGAAGCAGAATGAAGAGATAAGGAAAGAGCTTGAATACATCAAGAAGACAACAGAGAAGCAAATGTACATCAATGACTTAGATGCATTGAAGAAAGATCTTGAGAAAGACTTCAAGTGATTGAACTATCTAATAGATGTTTCTATGTTCACATTGTCAAGATATTAATTAAAGCAAAGTGACATGGGAAACATCACAAGTGAAGAGATGTTGAGAGACTTGAGCCTTGTTCGTGAGTGCTTGACCAAGAAAGACAAAGCCAAGATTGCAGAGAAGTATGGAATACAGTCTTGCAAGTCAAGTGACATATGCAATGCAATACTTGCTGCTGCACATGATGACAGATCTAGCAGATCTGAGTTCTCTAGTGAAGACATAAGGCTATTCTTGTTGCAAGGCAGTGAGCCAAGCAAGATTGGCAAGCTTCTTGAGAGTGAGCCTGTTGAGTTTGCAAAGCTTGTCTGCTCTTTCTTGCTAGGTAGGGTGAAGAAGAGGAAAGTTGAGCACTTGCTCAAGGTGAAGATGAACTCTTACAACTCTAGTGCGGCTGACAGATATCTAGTGTCACAATACTTGAGAGCTGCTGCTTGTGTTGAGAAGATGCAAGACCAAAGCCATGCAGACAATGAGAGATTGATGTTCACTAAGATAGATGATGAGATATCTGGATATCGTAAGAGCTGTGTTGATGAAGCTAGTGAGAAGTCAAGAGCATTGTACTTGAGCATACCAAGCAAGATCACCAAGTCACATGTGAAAGAAGATGAAGCTAGGGTAGAGTTCAGCAATGCAATGAAATCCAATGATACAAAGGCCGCAAGCCTGGCAAAGCAGAGAGTTGACTCAATCATAAAGACCCGTGTCATGCTTGAGTCAATCAAGAAGAACTACACTCTTGATGAGTATGTCACAAAGGCAATCAATGACACAAACTCAAAGATAGATGCTGAGATACATGGCATAGCTAAGCGCCTTGAGAATCGTGAGATAGATGCTGAGAAGATGCATTGCAGCAATGTGGCAAGTGACCCAAAGCTCATAAGGATGACTATCACAGATGGCACCCACAAGCTGTATTGCAGAAGCATCTTGTGTGCATCAGACTCTTGCTTGATGGCAACACACTTGAGATTCATAATGACAGAATGCAAAGCCTGGTGATTTGACTATTTTAGAATATACACATACAAGCAAATCCAGATATCATGGAAGCAAATAGAGACAACATAGATGAGTGTGCTGAGATTGCAACACCATTGTGCATGGGTGGGAGTAGAGAGCATTGCAAGGAAATCACAAAGATTGGCATCAGCTCTATGCTAGATGAGCTAGACTATGTGAACACACTATTTGCAACACTTGGCTTAGGTGAGATCAAGATACACATCCAAGACTATCATGATGAGTATTCTCCAGAGAGAGTTGATCCATGTCCTGACTACTATGGGATGCTCCACATGGCTGTTGGTGATGGCATCATTGGTGGTCGTGGTGACTGGATGCAGATGTCGGCACAACTGTCTGCTGTGTATGATGCAATTGAGATAGCAAGAGACAAATTGATTAGTGACTGACACACATGCTCAAGATAGATGCTTGCATAATAGTGAAGAATGAAGAGCCATACATCAAGTCTCTAGTAGAGAACTTGGATGAGTTCTGTGACACTATATACATAACTGACACTGGCTCTACTGACAAGACACTAGAGATACTAGAGACACTGTCAAGCAACAACAAGAAAGTTGTTGTGTCTCATTTCAAGTGGGTGAATGACTTCTCAGCTGCTAGGAACTTCTCATTCTCACAGTCAAAAGACTCTGACTACATATTCTGGTGTGATGGGTCTGATGACTTCACCAAAGGGCTGATGATGCAATTGAAGGCATTCAAAAGGAAAGTGATGAGTGACTCAATGCCAGACTTGATTGAGGTGATACGCAAGTATGATGACTTGCTTGTTGGCATGTATGCACTGGTGAAGAGGAGTGCTGGCTTAGAGTGGCATGATCCTATACATGAGTTCATAGACTACAAAGAGGACACTACTATAAAGAAGAAGATGTTCACAAGTGATGCATTGCTGATACACAGGAACTTTGACACAAGAGATGAAGCACATGCAAACAGGAACATTGAGATCTTCCGCTCAATGGACAAAGAGCACAAGAAGTTCACTTCAAGGAACTTGATGTACTATGCTAATGAGCTGTTTGACCATGACATGCTGTTGTCAGCATACTTGATGTATCAAGAGGCAATGCGAAACTATGACAATTTCTTGTCACCAGGTGAAGTGATACTTTGCTTCGTCAAGATGTGTGTGTGCTACAATGTTGGTGAGAAGCGCAACAACTTGGATGATCTCATATCAAAAGGTGAGAAGCTTTACAATCATGGCTACAAGAATGACTTGTTCTTGGCATGCCTTGGTGACTTGTACTTTGCAAAGAATGAATGGAAGAAAGCTATAAGAGTCTATGAAGAAGCATTGGTGCACAAGAACAATGAGATGTTCTTGACAGAGCTGATAGCATGGAACATAGATACACTATACATAAAGTCACAGCTCTTGTTGATATACACAACAATAGAAGAATATGGCAAGGCAAATGAAGTGAATGAGCAAGTGCTCAAGAGTGACCCAAAGAATGAGATAGCATTGAAGAACAGAGAATATTTCAAGTCAAAGATATGGGATTGAGAAAGATAGATGGCAAAGAGTTCAGCTTTGAGTATTGCTTCACTGATAGTGTAGATATGAGCAAAGACATTGTTAGTGGCATGCTGCATGAAGAGTCAATATGGGACAGGTTCATAACAAATGTGTACTCTGGTGGTGACAAAGTAGTGACCATTCGAGGATACTGGACAATGGATGAAGAAGATAGCTTCATGAGAGACTGGCTCAGATATGGGACATTCTGCTTTGTTGACAGCAATGGCATGTATCATCGGAAGATGGTGCGATAGATTGAGAGGCATACTACAAACAAAAAAACTAGGCAAAAAAGATGATAAAGACACTGATTATACCAGATGTGCATGGGAGGAAGTTTTGGAAGAGTGCTGTCACTAAGCTCTCTCGTGAAAGCTTCCCAGACATCAAGGTGATATTCCTTGGTGACTATGTAGATCCATATACATCATTTGAGAGGATAACTCCATCAGATGCATTGGATAACTTCAAGGAAATACTTGAGTATGCAAAGCAAGATGACAGAGTTGTGATGCTGCTTGGCAATCATGACTTGCATTATATGTATAGGCTAGACAAGTGCAGGATTGACTATGAAAACTTCCAAGAGATAAGGAGCTTGCTTGAATCTAACTTCAGCAATATAGACATAGCATATAGTGAATTGATCAATGGCAGAGAAGTGCTTTACACTCATGCTGGTGTGACACGTGGCTGGCTTGAGCAAGTGCACAAGTATGCAGCATCATATGTGAAGCGTGGCAAAGTGAGAGAAGATTGCCCTATTGAGTGGGTGAGAGACAACTTGATGGAACTAGAGCCAACTGCTGAGCAATTGAACAACATCAAGAGCTATAGTTGGTCTATGCAGTCTATGTTGTTCAATGTCTCTTGGCTTCGTGGTGGTGATGATGAGTTTGGTAGCTGCATATGGGCAGATCTAGAAGAGCATGAGTATGAAGACATGGCAATTGATGGAGTGTATCAAGTGTTTGGCCACACATTAGGCAAGCCATCTATAGATGAGGCAAAGATCACTGATAGGTATGCTATGCTAGACTCTAGATGTGCATGGGTGATAGATGACAGCTTGAAGATATACAAGATGAAGTGAAAAAAAAGTGTTGGAATCATTGAATTCTTGCGCAGATTGTCTATATTCCATATGTGTTCAACTTAAATACTAAACTATTATGGAATCTATCAATGCTATCAAGTTCTGGGTTGGTTTGGCAATGGCTGTGTGCCTTGCATGTGTTGGATCATTAGTGTCTGTCATTGGTGCTTCAGCTATCATAGTTGCTATTGCATCAATGATGAGGAGCATGCCAGAAGATGAGATCAAGTCTATCACTGGATACAACATGATCTCTAAGGTTGTTCCTGATGGCTTCATGGTTGAAGATGATGATGAGTTGTCATGATGGTGAGCAAGAAATACAAACAAAAGAAATTATAATAGATGGAAAGAGAATTCTTGAATCTGTACATAGAGAGAGACCACATGCTCTCTAGCAAAGAGCGCAAGCAGCCATTGCAGTTCTATGGTGACTACTTCTACTTCTATTGTGAGCATGCTGACTTGACTAGCACATTAGAGATATCAGTCATACCAAGTAGAGAGCAATATCTAGACTTCAACAACTATGATGACTTGATGATGAAATACTCTATAGACTTGATGCATTTCTCTTCTGAGTGGACACAATATGTCTTTGAGTATCTTGATGGGTTCATTGGGCTTGACAATGTTGAGATAAAGCTTGGGAACTGGAAGTCTATGATACAATTCAAATCTAATGCATGATTGCAAATAATTAATTGTCAATAAGTGATTTAATTGGTTAGAGATGGGTATGTGAATATCCATCTTTTTATTTTTAAAAAACTTATCTTTATATTTGATTTTCCAGTATTATGGCAAAAGTTAAAGATGGATACTTCGTTGGTGGCTTTTCAAATGAATATATATTGCTTGCCGGCGGTGGAGAGAAAGAATTGTCTGAGCTAGCATCATCAGATCATAATCATGACACTAGATATGTTAAAGGAGTATCAACATCAGGAACTACTCTGACTTACATCATAGGAACAACAAGCTATGCATTGTCTATCCCAACAGGACCACAAGGTGCACAAGGCATACAAGGCTTGCAAGGCTTGCAAGGAATACAAGGACTTGTAGGCATACAAGGGCCATTGGGCTTGCAAGGTGCACAAGGTGCTAAGGGAGCTACTGGAAACACTGGAAACACCGGATCAACTGGCGCACAAGGCGCTATTGGCACACAAGGAGCACAAGGATTGAAAGGAACTAATGGCACTAATGGAAGCCAAGGTGCTGTTGGTGCGCAAGGAGCAGCTGGTACAGCAGGTGCTAAGGGTGCACAAGGAGCAGCTGGTACAGCAGGAGCAGCGGGTGCTAAGGGCGCACAAGGTGCTGTTGGTGCACAAGGTGCTAAGGGTGCACAAGGTGCTGTTGGTGCACAAGGTGCTAAGGGAGCTACTGGAAATACAGGAAACACTGGATCAACAGGTGCACAAGGAGCAGCTGGTACAGCAGGAGCAGCGGGTGCTAAGGGAGTGCAAGGAGCAGCAGGTGCTAAAGGTGCACAAGGAGCTACTGGAAATACAGGAAACACTGGATCAACAGGTGCGCAAGGAGCAGCAGGTGCTAAAGGTGCGCAAGGAGCAGCTGGTACAGCAGGTGCGGCAGGTGCTAAAGGTGCGCAAGGAGCAGCTGGTACAGCAGGTGCGGCAGGTGCTAAAGGTGCGCAAGGAGCAGCTGGTACAGCAGGTGCGGCAGGTGCTAAAGGTGCACAAGGTGCAGCTGGAACAGCAGGAGCAGCAGGTGCTAAAGGTGCGCAAGGAGCAGCTGGTGCTAAAGGTGCGCAAGGAGCAGCAGGCGCTAAAGGAGCACAAGGAGCTATAGCATCAACAGCATTCACAGCATTGACGTTCTCTAATCCAACATTGTCAATGACTATTGGTGGTGTTGGCAAGTCTGTCAGTCTTGCAACTATAACAGCGGCAAGTGCTGCAAAGCTTGGTACAACAGAGAACAAGACTATATGGGGACAGACATATTGGAGTGGTGGTTTGCCGCAAAATGTAGCAGGACACTTGTATCTAAACAATGCTAATTATGTGTATGGGAAAGACTCTGCATCTTCAAATAGGATATTGATTGGTATAGATGGAGGTAATGAGCTTTTAGTTGGATATGGTTCATTTGGTACAACAGCTGTACCAAAAACAATCCCAACTTATCTTTATTCTGGTAGCCATATGAGATTCTTCACATCTCCTGGTGGCACATCAGTAGCACAAAGAGCAATCATAATGAGCAATGGATACATTGGTGCTAACATTGGATCACCAAATGGATATTTCCATGCACTTAATGCTATAGTTGGTAACCAAGGTGGCCCTGCAACTACATCAACATTCTTGTACTTGAGACGTGATCAGTCAACAGGAACAACATCATATTCATGTGACCATAGGATATATGCTTATAGGCCTAAAGGTGGCAACACAGCATATACAGATGACATATGGCTTAGATTAGTTACCCATAAAGGGATCACAAATGGTGTCATAACATGGACTTCATACCTAGACCCAACTAATACTTGCTTATTTTCATCATCAACCGCTGCAACAGTCCAAGGATATACAACTCTGCAGATTGGTGCAGGTACCGGTGGCACTGCGGCAAACACAAAGTGTGGAAGGATACTCTTATATGGATTGCACAATGGATCAACCGCCGCAACAAGATATGTAATGATACGACCAAACAATTTTCTGGCAAATCGAACATATACTATTCCTTACAAGACTTCTGACCAAACCTTCGCTATGCTTTCAGATATACCTAGCATATCTGGGCTAATCAAAGGAATAACGGTCACTTATACTACTGCACAAAGATACATCATTGGGCATAGTGCAACAACTGGAAATACAATAACAACCTTCTCTACTGGTGGCCCTTACATGAGTGGGTCATACATATACTACAACTCAGATAGAAGGTTGAAGGAAGGCATCACAACATTCCCAAAACGCAAGCTGGAGAACATACTCTATGGATTCTCTGCTAAAGAGTACTCATTCAAGCAAAGCGACAAGAGGTCAATAGGATACATTGCTCAAGAAGTGAATGAAGTTGAGCCGATGTTTGTCAACATGGATGAAAACACTGGATACTTGTCATTGAACTACCAGTCAATACTTGTTGCAAAAGTCCAAGCACTGACATATGAAGTTAAGATGTTGAAAGAGAGGATGAAGAAGATAGAAGATCTCATGCTAGAGAAACATGGCATAGATGTGCTATAAGACATCACACTTCAAGTTAGGCATCTTAGACCCTATGTCTATGTGGCGCCCACTAGGCAAAGTGACTCTCATGAGCACTTCACCACTCTTGAGCATGCTGCAAGAAGCCACTTTGCCTTTAACATCAAAGTTCTTGAATATCTTGCAGTTGCTCTTGAAATGGCATGTCTTCCCAACTAGTGAGAAGACATCCTTTGCAGCCATCTTTGAGAAGTCATGCATCAGTCAACTATAGTCCAGCACTCAAGTATCTGGCCAAAGTCATAGTACTTGAGTATTGCATATCCATGGTCACCATACTTCTCACCCCAAGAGTTACGGATGATGAATCCATCTCTTGTGTAGCCAACTATTGCAACTGCATGGCCTCCAAGCCTCTTACGACCATTCCAGAACTCATATGCAGATTCATCACGAACCATCAGCCCAGCGACACATGGCCCATTCATTATCAGTGCTTGCTTTAGTGCTAACACCGACCCTACCAATGCATAGCTGTCTATCTTCATTATGCCGTGGTCTGATGTCACACCTCTCTTTCGCAAGAATGACAATGCTTCCTTGAATGTCATCCCATTGTCACCAGGTATGCTCCTAGCATTGTATATCTCTTGCTTTGATATGTTGTTCTTCATTGATGTGTCTTGTTGCTTGTCTACATTGCAGTTCCAGTCTAGGTGTGCCGCTAATGCATAAGTTACACACATGTTAGTGGCTCCTTGGTTCTCTACTGGTGGCAAGAAGCTCACATAAGAGTATTGCTCAGGGATGTTGAATGACTTTACTTCATTGAACTTGTGCTCTGAGCCATCCATCTTTGACTGTTGCCAGCCATACTTCTTAACTATTGGCATGTCTCAAATCATTGTCTTGATATCCTCTTGGATATCTTGTATTTGCTGTTCTTCTGCTTCACTACTCTATATATGCACTCATCACTACCAAGTGACTTTATGAACATGTATGCTTCTATTGGCTCTCTTGTCTCATAGTCACGCACCATCAGTTGGATCCAGTCTCTGTCAAGCTTTGGTGACAGTGTGTCAGCTATGCATATTGAGTCAAACTGCTTCTGTGTGAACTCTCTCTCATACAAGTTCTTCATCATTGGCAATCCATAGGCCACATCGGTTGTGTCTGCCAAGACTATTGTGTCTTGTGATGCATCTTTAGGAGCTTTGCATGAGTGCATTGACACAGCAGTGACTACTATAAGCAAGAAGAGTGATATCAAGAACACTATCTCTAATTTTCTCATAGCTAAAATTGAATTAACAAAGATGTATTCTATATTTATTAAAAATAATTTTAGAAGATGGCAGACAACTCTAGTGCTACATATGGTGTCACAGTAGGTGAGCTATCTGACTGGCTTTCAAAGCTAGACAGAGACATGATTGTCAATGCATTGCACTTGAAGATGCTGCTCAGCCAAGTGGTTGGGTATGAAGATCGGCCATTGCTCAAGATAGATGACATGTTTTCCATCACAGATGGAAGATGTGTGGTAAAGCCATTGCAATATTGAATGAGGACGTGTAGCTTTTGTGGGAGAAATGAGTCAGAGACAAAGATGATGGTTGATGGTTCTTTTGGCAGCATATGCTATGAGTGTGCATGTGACTTGGCACATGTTGTCAAGCATGCAGATGATAGTGCTGCTGGTGATGATAGTAGTGGTTGCTTGTCATCTAAGCTCAAGAAGCCTTTGGAGATAAAGCAATTCTTAGACCAGTATGTGATAGGGCAAGACCAAGCAAAAGAGAAGATATCTGTTGCTGTGTATAACCACTACAAGCGACTGTTGGATAGCAACTCTGATGATGGTGTTGAGATAGACAAGAGCAATGTGCTTCTTGTTGGTGAGTCTGGGACTGGCAAGACACTGATAGCAAAGACTATTGCAAAGATGCTTGATGTGCCATTTGCAATAGCAGATGCAACAGTATTGACAGAAGCTGGATATGTTGGTGAAGATGTTGAGTCAATCATATCAAGGCTGTTGCAAGCATCTGGATATGATGTTGAGAGGTGTGAGAAAGGCATTGTGTTCATTGATGAGATTGACAAGATAGCTCGCAAGAGTGACAACCCATCAATCACAAGAGATGTGAGTGGTGAAGGTGTGCAGCAAGGATTGCTAAAGCTCCTTGAAGGGAATGTTGTCAATGTTGCACCACAAGGTGGTAGGAAGCACCCAGACCAGAAATACATCCAAGTTGACACTAAGAACATACTGTTCATCTGTGGTGGTGCATTTGTAGGCATAGACCGTATAGTAGCGGCAAGATACAACAGGCACAAGATTGGGTATTCTGCACAGATGGAGAAGAAGCTCACTGATGATGACATGATGGCACGTGTTGCAGTCCAAGACTTGAGGAAGTTTGGCCTCATCCCTGAGATACTTGGCAGGATACCAGTGATAGCACACTTGGAGTCACTTGACAAGAAGTCATTGGTAAAGATACTCTCAGAGCCAAAGAATGCTATAGTGAAGCAATATGTGAAGCTCTTCAAGATGGATGGCATAAGCCTCTCTTTCACAACCCAAGCACTTGACTTGATAGCTGACAAAGCTATAGAGATGAAGACTGGTGCACGTGGATTGAGATCTATAATAGAAGAAGTGATGTCAAAGGCTATGTTTGAGATGCCATCATCAGAGAAGAGAGAGCTGAAGATAGACAAAGGATATGTGATGAAGCAATTAGACGCATGGGAAAACAAGAACTGAAGAAGCTTGCTGTAGAGGCGGTGAAGTCTTACAACAGCAAGATATATGACTATGTTGGTGCAATGTACACTGTGATGTTCAGTGGGTTGTGCCAACCATACAAGGTGTACTACAAAGACAACAATCTGTCATACTCTGACTGCAGTGTTGACTTTGACAAAGTGAGGAGAGAAGTGAAGAAGAAGATAGACCCATCAAAGACTATCAAGAATGCATATGCTATAGCATCAAGAGATGACAGGATAGAGACAGTGTGCTTGTCATCAAACGAGTTCTTGGTAGTTGGGAGTGATGGTGATTGCAACTTCATCATTGACTTGACTAATGGTGACCCAAACTACTATGAGAACATATACACTAATGACATCACCAAAGCTTTTAGCATAGCAGAAGGCTTGTTCATTGGGTCAGTTGAGAAGACAAACCTTGAGTTTGGCATTGCGGCAATGGACCAGTCACAAGTGTACACTACATGGTATGACTTCAATGCATTTGCCATTGACATAGAGAAGAACTACAATGATGACTTCAAAAGTGCATATGAGAAGATCTGTGAGTTGATTGAGCAGCCAAGCTCATCTAGCTTGATGCTCTTGTATGGTGCTCCTGGCACCGGCAAGACATCACTGATAAAGCACTTGATAACCAAGTATGACACTAGTGAGTTCATATTCATTGATGGGTCATTGCTTGCCAATGCATCACCAGAGAAGCTGATGACATACTTCTTAGACAACAGCAACACGGTGTTTGTGCTTGAAGACTGTGAGAAGTCACTAGTGTCACGTGACTCTGAGTACAACCCAATCATACCAGTGCTATTGAACTTGACAGATGGCATAATTGGTGATGCTCTTGGCTTGAAGATGATATGCACATTCAACACAAGCTTGTCAAAGATAGACAAGGCACTGCTTCGCAAAGGCAGGCTGTCACTAAAGTATGAGTTCAAGCCACTAGATGCAAAGAAAGCTAGCTTGCTGATTGGCAATGACACATCAAGTGCAATGACACTAGCAGACATATATGCAAGAGAAGAGAATGACTTCTCAAAGTCTAACACTAAGAAGATAGGTTTTGTATGATCAAGAGAGTTATTGGCATAGCTAAGAGCTTCACAGATGACTTATGGTACTATCTAGCTGATGTGCCACATGGTTGGTGGAGATCCATCAAGTGCTGGCTTAGGTGCTGCCTAAGATACAAAGAGTATAGAGAGATGCTGTTGATGGTTGCGACAGGATGCTACCCATGGGACTATGGCTACTCATTGAAGCTGCAACTGATGCACTTGAGGCACCAATTAGCATACATGGAGAAGATTGGTGAGCCACTTGACAATGAGATGAGATACATGAAAGTTGCTATCCACTTGCTTGAGTACTTGACATGTGAGAGAGAGCCAAGCCACATTGTCAAGTCAAGTGACCCATCTAAAATGTATGATCAGGTCCTTGATGTGAGAGTGAACTTGAAGAACAAAGAGAGATTCAAGTGCTTGTGCTGGGACTTAAAGACAGACACCACTACATGGTCATGCGACATGTATGAGAAGTTCCCTGAGTTGCTGTACATCGAGAAAGCAAAGAGGCTGTACTTTGCAATACTGAGAGACTTCTCACAAGCTTGGTGGACATGATAGAAGACAGATTTTTGTGACACTAAAAAGCCAAATAAGCACTATGGACATAAAGACTATAAGCTATGCAAACAAGCTGTTGGAGAAGATCAAGGCTTGTGATGATTTCTCATCTTGGCTGAAGAAGCTAGATGAGTCTAGTTGCAATGAGATTCCAGTAGATGTTCTTGAGGCAATCAAGCCAATAAAGAGTGACTTGATAATAAAGACAATATCTATAAAGTCATCACTGGAGAATGAGTTCTACTCATTGTGAGATGCGCCGCCTGGCATATCCTGTTTGCGCCAGGGAAGCGGATTGCAATGCTCTTGATATATTTATGTCAGCTAGCAAACCAGCTTCCCTGGCACAATAGGTTTCATTTCTCCACATACACGTCATTGCCAACTAGTATGTACTTGTCTAGCTCATCATCTGATGACAGCATGTCTTCTGTTGGCATTTTCTTTATGTTGCTGATGTCATACTCTATGTTAGCAAGCATCTCCATCAAGGATGATGCATCACTTTGTGAGTGCTTAGTGTCTTGAGTTGAGAGTATGACCACAACACAATTGCTTGATGTGTGGTATGCTAAGAATGGCACTACTCTGCCATTGATGCAGAAGACCATCTTCACCTGCTTGGCAAACCAGTTGATGAACTCTTCTATAGTCATCTTCTTGGATATCTTTGAAGACTCGATCATGTCATTGTCTATCTTGTGCTTTGCTATGACAAATGACTCAACATCTTCATTTATCTTGCTTATGTCTGTAAAAACTGCATCTATCATCTCTTCAAGTCATTCAATGTGTTTGTCAGTCATCTAGCACATAGTGCAAGATCCTTGACCTGAGTTGGTCTTTGTCACCACTAGTGCCAAGCCCAACTTGTGTGCACAATGACTTCAGCTGGGCATCAGTCATACCTTTCAAGTAAGAGAACAGCCTCTCTGTGATGTCTTGGTATGTGTCAACATCATTAGGGTTGTCTTTGAACTCATCACGAAGCCTGTCAACATATGCAGCCATCACTACCTGCTTTGCATCTTCTCTGATGTATCTTCTAAAGCTCTTCATGTCTTTCTTGCTTATCCTAGATGTTTATGGAGTGTCATTGAAAAATAATGCATAACTTATTAAGGTAGTCATCTTTGGCCATTTTATTTTTAATAAATTGATTCCAAGAATACAAACAGGTGATTTTCAAGAGCAATGACACATTAGATAGAGAATCAGACATATTGTTTGTCAACGACTTATACAAATATCTTGGAGAAGACAATGTATCATTGCCTCCAAGCAACATAATCATATCATCATACTGCCATGATATAGTGAAAAACTTCATGGAGTTCAAAGGCACTAGCTATGAGATGTACATAGTAGATGAGCATGGTGATTTAGTGCAATTGACATACTCTCTCTTCCCTGGCAATGGCTTGTCCATAGATGAGTATGGCAGGATGAGCATTGGCATTGATGGCAACTCTATACGGCAAGATGATGATGGCAAGTTGCATGTCAACATGGATGCATTGAAAGCCGCACATGATGATGACATCAAAGGTGTAGTGGTTGGTGACAACCAATTGTTCCATGACAACTTGATGGAATACTTTGCCGAGCATGGATATGTTGCATCAGATGAAGGGACAATATACTTGAACAATGGCACACTGATAACACTCAATGAGATAGATGAGTACATATCTAAGTGCAATTCATTAGCTATCAGCATAAGAGAGTTGCTGTCATCACTCAACAAAGACTCAATATCATTCAAAGTTGGCGACATATTATATAGGATAATTGATGAACATGGCAATCTGACTAGTGAGCTGACTGGATTCAAGGGGAACAACTTGCCTTACATGGTATGTGTCATATCTACTGGAGTGCATCCAGATCACTACCCAAGATTCATCCCAATCAAATCACAGACTGTATCATCAACAGGGAACATGACATCACGATGGATAACATCTTCTGGCTTAGACTTGAAGTTCAAGAACACTTATTCATCAATCCCTATATACACTAAAGACTATGACAACTTGAACAGCTTGTCAACACCAGTCACACCATCATCACATGGATACATAGCTACAGACTACAAAGGTTGGAGTGCTAACTACTCTAACAAGTTCAATGTCAAAGAACACTACTACTTCAATAGTGAGACAACACAAGACCAAGGTGATGCTAGTGAGTACATCTGGTATGTCAACAATGAAGAAGTGCACAAAGGTGGCATGTATGTGCTTGGCACAAATGCTATATTCTCTGAGACAATAGATGTAGACAACTTAGCACAATGTGCAATACAAATATCTGTTGATTACAATGATGGGACAACTTTCATGTATTATGTTGACTTGATATACGACCAAGCATCAAGGAGATACTACAATCAACTAGCCTTAAGCCCGATTTCACAAAATGTGAACTCATCAAAGTCACCATACAAGGCAAGCAACAAAGAAGTGCTATCTGCAAAGAAGACAAAGAGCAACTTGTACCTAAGTGATGAAGAGATGAGTGATGAAGAGTTCAACAACAAGTACATGAAGCCTTTAGCTACTAAAGAGCCAATATACAAAGCTAGAGGCAAGGCTACTGACTCAGATGGTGTGGAAATGGTAGAAGCTCTTAGAGCTAGCAATGTGATATTGTATGGCTGTGGTGGAGGTGGCTCAACAACATCAACAAGTAGTGGTAACCCATCAGGCACATGCGTCAAAGTTGCTACCACTGCTGAAGTGCCAAGCACAACTACACATAGCACAAATAGTACAAATAGCACACAAACAACAACATCTACAAATGTGTCCAGAACTATATGCATTGCCAAAGGGATAGTAATAGAAGACAACACCGGCACTAGAGATTGTGGCAATATAAACAGCCATCCTGAATATATATGTGATCCAAAAGAAAGTGATGTTATAGAGGTAGTTGTTGAAGCTACATGTAGCGAACATTGTTCAGAATACCAAGAGCCGGTGCCACAAGAAGATGAATATGAAGAGTGTAATGACAATTGTGATGACAATTGTGATGACAATTGTGACTATTGTGACCATGAAGAAGAAACAGAAGAAATAGAAGAGACAGAAGAAATAGAAGAAGAGCCTGAGCATGAATACACATACAATGCTGAGATTGCAGCAGGATTCTCTAACTTAGATGTTGTATACATAGTAGCAAAATATGCTAGCACATGGAGTCGCCTTAGTAATATTGGATATGACTTGAGTACTGCAAAAACATTTGATAACTCAAAAGGTGATACATATGTGTATGGGAAAGACACTGAAAAATCTGGAGTGATGAGCTTGAAAGTCTTTCCTGGCTATGATGAAGCAAGCCAACGGTTCTTAGGTGACTACATAGAGATAACTAATGATGATCCAGAGATTGAAGAAGTACGAAATAGATATTGGAAGACATTTGATTTTGGTGCTGGCCTTGCTATATTCCAACTTCCTACTATAAATAGTGCTAAGATAGTACAGCAAGTTGGGTCATTAGTCAAATTTAAGACTTGGGCGGCTTTGCTTGATGATGCAGACACTAAGAAGTTGTCATACACATTGAATAGAGGGAATGTGATACACAAGACGCAGATACCAGCTGGATCAATATGGATTGATGGCGTAGATAGTGTTTCTGTAGTATCTGACAGGCTGACATATAATGTTGATTTGTCATTCACAACAAGCCAAGGGACTGTGCAGGTCAACAAAGTGGAATTCAAAGTTGCATACCAATCTGGCAACAAGATAAAAGTGCTAGCTAATATCAAGCCAATAGATTTGAAAATAGATGTAGAATCTATAATCAGGTTCTCTATAACAGATGTCAAGTCATCAGGCCAATCAATAAACATGATGCTAGAAAGCAATGGTAGGATAATGGCATGACACTAGCTTAACAACAACTAAAAGACAAAGTAGACAAATGGCAAACTTCACAAACATAGTACCAAATCCGTTGAACTCAAATGAGAAACTCAACATAAACTACACAAATAGAGAATATGCTACTAGTGACTTCAGTGGTGAAGAGACAACGTTCAACATGACAGAAGAGTCATCTGCTAATGAGAACAATGCTATAATGAAGCTCTTCAAGCATACAGAGAACACTTTGTACCTTCCCGGCATTGGTGAGCTAGGCACTTGCATGGAGAATATATCTTTGATAAATGATTCAATGCTCCAAGCAGTGAGTGAATTCACGCAGCAACACTCGGATGACAGATACAAGCCAATGCTATACAACAAAGATGGGGAGATTGATGGCAAGATAGAGACAGACAAGAAGTATGCTAGCTCAACATTGAGGACAGAAGTATCAGTGAGCAATGATGACTATGTGATAGGCCAAGCAACTGACTATTGGTACTATGACACTACGTATGCTGAGATATCATACATTGCACTTGACCAAGCAACAAATGTCCTTGGGTTCTACAAGTATATGAAAGAAATTGATGACAACTATGTAGAGCCAGATGACTTCCCAGATGACTTCAGAGATAGCATAATTGATACAACAAAGATTGACAGCCAGCTGAAGTTCAAGAATAGTGAAGTAGAAGTGCACATATATGTCAACTACTCTTCAATAATATTCCAAGAATATGACTCTTATGGGTACTACCACGATTATGCTGTTGATCCAAAGACTAACAATGGGAAAAGCTACAAGATCTTCCCTGGCAATGAAATCATCGTCCAAGATCCATTAGGCTTGCTGACTGGAAATGACTACCCAAGACCAAACATGAAATGGACAACTAGTGATCCTAAGGTTTGCTCATTCAAGAACTCAAACAACCAAGTCATTGCAAGTGCAATGACTTCTGGCCAAGAAGTCCCTATATATGCACCATACTCACCAATGGGGGATGAGATGGAAGACTTCAATGGAGCATACACAAGGGAATGGCTGACTGATAAATCTGGAATCTACTCTAAAAGGAAATGCACTATATCTTGTGTATATCCAGGAAACATCAAATACGGCAAGAAGACAATAAAGTTTGACATGGTTGTTGTCACCCACATAATAGATGACAGACTTACACTTCTATGTGATCTTGATGACCCTAATATAGATTCAGCTACAATAATTGTCTATAGAAATGCCAATGAAGATGAAGGAGATAATGTAGAATACAACCCAGAAGCTTCAGAATACATTTGGAATAAAGAAAGAGATAAAAGGCTAACATTTTTTGCTCTTTATGTAAATACAGATGTAAATAGCATAGATAGCAATAATAATTTCGTATCGAAAAAACTAGGAAATTTCTATCAAGACAATCGTACTCTTAGTGCAGTAAAAAGATTCTTGCCAGCAATAACAACATATGTGGATGATGATGATCTACTCTTAATATCTAAAGGATATGATGAGTATGACAACTATTACATACATGTAAAGACATATCATGGGCAAACTGGAACTACATATGTGCATTTAGGGATTGATGAAAGTGTGATTAGAGAAATAATGAAAGACAATCCTAGAGAGGCCAAATTGATAAAGGTCGACCCAAAGCAAGAAAACCAGAAAATACAATATACAGTTAGATTGAAAGATGACATAGAATCTGTTGATCTTTCAGCTAATCCTGATCCATATCGTGTATATGGCAAGATAGAATGGGAATCAGAAACAGCAGGAATGAAACAAATAGTGTTGGAACAAGATGGATTCAAATTATACAACAATGGCCGTATATTCAATGAAGAAATAGATTATGTAGTATTTAATGAAGACAATGAAGAATCTAGCTTCTTCAGTGTACATGATAGAAACATTACCGTTAGTGGTGGATATATATATCGCTCACAAGGTGAAGAAGAATATGATAGGATAAAGAATGGAAAAGTGTATGAATATACAGTTGAAGGAAATTTTAAAGGCAACACAAGATATGATAAAGGCACATTCAATTTTGATTTGATATTAGACTTCACTAATCCATCTAGAATAAACTTAATTGTAGAAGACATAGAAATAGAGAAAGACTTGGCTAGCCAAAGTGGTGATGCCCCAAAGATATCTGGATCTATTAGTGGAGACAACTTAGATAGTAGCACTACATTTGATAGCTTAGTAGAAAATATTGAATTCAACATAACTCCACTATCAAACCCTTCAAATGCTATGATATCAATCAACAATAGTGGTGAAATAGACTTGCAAGATCTTGACAAGATTGGAACATATACATTTGTTGTGAATGGGACATATAGTGGCCAAGATGAAAACATTACTTTATCAATGAATGAATTTACAATAACCGTGAATGTCATAAATAGTAATGCAAATGCAAAATTCACTAAAAATGAACTAGTGTTCATATCATATCGCGAAAACAATGAACACAAGTACTTCAAAGACAAAAATGGCAATAAAATAGCAAACTATACCTCAATGCCATTGCCAATAGAAAAATCAGGTGATGTCGACATAACCTTGACAGTGAGCCAACCTGAACAATTGATATCATTGGATAGTACTCACAACACTATATCATTGACCACCACAGCAATGACAGTATCTGGCAATAGACAAATCAATATAAACATGTCTGTAAGTGGTAATGATTGCGGCACATTAGTCATATCATTGAGAGTTGAGAACCAAAGCCAAGCTGACTATACAAATATTGGCTCTATAAGCATAAATAGCCTTGACATCAATAGCCACTTGTTCATATATGATGGTGACAATGATAGTGACCAATATTGTAGTAGGATATATGATGACTTCATCAATGCTCTCCCACTAACAGGGAATGACTTTTGTGGCACAGCAATATCATATGATACAATAGATAGTATAAATGGTGCATATAGGTTCACAAAGATACCAACATACAAGAACCATAATTATAAAGATTCAATATGCTTGTACTATAACTCTAGCACTAAAACAACTTCTATTTGTGTGATACTTGACAAATACATAAGTGGTTCTTTCGATAACTTTAATGATATGATATCTAACTTAGTTGTTGATATTGAGATCGGCAGTGTGAAAGGGACATGCAAATACAAGGATTCAAGTACACCATACAAAGGCAATAACTATGCTATCTGGCCAGTCAAGATAAATAAAGAACTCCAACCAAACTCAACATATGATGTCACAATAAGGCTAAGCAAAAAGGACAATACAACAATAAAAGAATATGAGTTTATAGGATATGTCTATTCAATGTCTACAAATGGCACAATACAATCTATAAAGCAAAGGACATATGCTTCATCAAGCCCATCAACCACTACTAGTTTGCCATTTTCTAATAGTGGGAAAAATCGTGTATTGAATGCAATAGTAAAAAGCACTATAGATGTAAATAACACTGTAAAAATGGGAAATGTCAGAGCAACATTCTCTACTGTTGGTGCATCATTCACTGATTTCCTCTTCATACGGAATATTTCTATAAAAGTGTATTGTCTAGATGATAATAGTGGTATCAATTCATCTAATGTAGAAAATGAAATTGGTACTGGTAGTTCATATATATTAACTTGGGAATGTGGTGAGATAAGCCGCAATGACATTGCAAGAAATAACTTTGTATCTGGAATGATGTTTAATGATAGAGAAGGTGACATTAATGTAGATTCTATTGGCTCGGGCAAAAGAATATGGGTAGAGATGAGGTTTGAAGTCTGGATTGATAACCTAAGCACTCATTATACATACAAGAAGTTTGAAGACATTAACTATACGTTTGGGGATGCTGATGATTTCTTCAACAAAGTCTCTTCAATAGGAATAGCATTTGATAGTAGATTTACATTTGGTGCTGCTGTCAACCCAGATGATGGCTTCCATTTGTCTATAAACTATGGGCAGCCATTCCAATTGGTTGAGCCAAAATGGATGCCAACTATAACTGAAATAGATGATGTCGCAAACATTTGGCAAATTGAGGACTTCCAAAGGCCACACAATACAGTCAACCTTAAATCTGAGACATCTGTAGGTAACAATACAATATTCTTGAGGACAGCACTGGAGAGAGATGAATTTGGCATCATATCTGATTGCGTCATAAATGAATATGATGGTGGTACTATAGAAATCCCATTTGGTGGCATCAAGCAAGAGTTGTATTGTGTAAGTGGAGACTATTCAAGACCTATAGATACATACCTATTTGAAGGTAGTTCATCATCACAATATAGTACAGCACAATCATATAGGTTTGCAAACTACATATTCATATTAAATACCCAGGATAGTGATGTCAACATACGCATAAGTGATGAATCTGGATTCTTGTGTGGATCAGAAGAAATAACAGCCACTATAGGAGCAGGGAAGATAAGACTCTACTTTGGACAAAATGCAGATAAGAGTAAATCTATAAACATCAAAAGTGATAGAATGATGGATCTATATGACATTGATGATGTTCCTTCTGGCTTGTCTGGAAAAATGCATACTAAGATAAAATACATCGCTGCATTGAATAGTTGCTATGAGAGTGCACTGAACAAGAATTTTGGATCTGCTAAGGACTATGTCAAAGCAATACTTGGAATCAATGTCAATGATGACCAAATAAAGTCTTGGGTCTCAAGATATGATATCGGCATATCTGAGAATGAAAGTGTGGCAACATCTGCAACTTCAAAAACATTGAGGATTGCTCCACATGGAATAGAATCAGATATAAGTGGATATGTAGTAGTCATATGAAATAGTATGCATTCTTGCAACAAAGACAATATCTCAATAATGCTAGTGAAATGATAAACTTAAAGAAAAAGAACTTAAGCTCAAGCAAAGTATTCCAAGAATACTCTATATCAATGGACTTGTCAAGCCACGTGAATGATGAGTCAATGAAGACTACCTCTGACTATCTCTTTATGGAGATTGATGATGGTGACTTACCCCAAATAAGAGATGGTGAGACATTAGATGACTTCAATGACTTAAGCAAGCCTTCTTATTGGGACACATCAATAAGGATGCAATCACCATCATTGATCATCGCAAATATATCTTATGTAGATGTTGATCCAAGCAATGCATCATCAAAAAAGACATATGTCTTCACAAACTCATACTTGATATACTCAAACATTGGTGATGGCGTAAGGATAATGTCTTACTACATTGATCAAGATAGTGGATTCTACTATGACAAAGATGAGCATATGATGACCTTCAACATAGACAATGACACTATAAAGACAATAGATGAAAAGCTATATTTTGACACTAACTCTATAGGTATAAGCAATGCTGGAAATCATGGCATAGGATATGTTGACACAAAGTATCTTGATGTGAGAGAAAATGGTGAAGTCACACTAGCATCATATGTTGCAAGTAGCATAGTAGACTACAAGTACAAGATAAAGAACATATACAACAAGATGGTAGACATCTATGAATCTGCATCTTACTTATACAATGCATTCAATGAATACCAAAACACACAATTGTATGCAAATGTGAAGAAGATAACAACAACAGAAGATATGGATGGCAAAAAGTATCGTTCTATTGTTTCATACATATACACTTACTATTTCCCTACTAACTATGTGAAGTTCTATGATGACTACTATTTCAATGGGACAATCTTCCCAAAGAAAGCAAAGAAGCCATTGATTGAACTAGATGGCTCTAGAATAATATATTGCAAGAACCTTGAAGACTTAGTCATCTTGTCATACTCAACAAACTTGCACAAGTATTTCTTTGATAAAAACCCAGAAAAATACAAGATGAACAAGCCAAGCATATATGAGAACTTCTCATACATCATATATGATTTCGACAATGAATACAACAAGTTCATAATAAACCCATACATTGGCATCTCACAAGAATATACTGAAAATAGTGATGTGTACAATTGTGTGCATAATCGTTTCAAGTACATATCAAAGTCATCAGACAGCAAGTTGTTTCGTAGGAATGGCATGATACTTGATCAGAAGTTCCAAAAGCAAACAATATCATACTTGTTTGAAGATAGCATTGACCAAGAGCTCAACACTATAAACTACTCATACAACAACATATACTATGAGAATGACTTGCCAAACACTAAGATATATCTCATATATGACAATCGAGACATAAAGTACGGAACATTCAACAACAATGAGATTACATCAATGTACAAGAATAGCAACTTCATTGAAGATGATAGCATGCAAGTGCCAGGATTCTTCTCATACATCTTGCTGACCGATCGTAGGATATCTAATCTAACAAAGATTGCTCCTTGGCAGTTTGATACTTTGTATGAGAGTAATGTCATAACACCATGCAAAGACACAACACTCTATTATGGATACAACTATGTGTTGCATGATGATGGAACATATTCAAAGAAATACTATCCTATATGGCAAAATTTGCCAATTTCTTACATAAGTTGTGAAGTCATAGAAAACTTTAGCAAGTATGAGAAGCTTGGTGGAGACATCAATGGCCTATATTGCACAAAGCTTGATGACATGATATATAGTGATGTAGGTGAAAGCTCTACTCTATACATTGGCCAGATATACTATCCAACAAACACTAACGGCATTGACCCAAATGCTAAGATAAACTACTTAATAGATGCAACTGTAGAAATAAATGTCTGATGAAGATGCTTTATGGACAACTTAATATTTGAGAACACACAACTGTCATACAATGAAGTCAACTTGGCAATGACTTCACTAGATTTGAGCTATCTAGAGTCTAGCATCTCCAGAAATAGCAGATCAAAACAACTGATGTTGCCAAATAGCTTGGTGCTTGCTATGAAAGATGAGAAAGCATTCCCAAGATTTCCATATTATCCTAAGCTTGACTACCAGAAGAATAGGATAGGGTTCATTGACAATGAGCACAATGTATACCCATTGACATATTGCTTAGATGAGCAGAACCACTTGTATATTGATGACAACTATATGGTGAAGCTTAGAGTTGATGGGAACACTATACAAGTGAAAGACTCTACTGTTAGTGTGCCACTTGACAAAGTCAGGAAAGTTGGATATGACAATGGCACATTCATAGTTGATGACTCATCATTGATGATGAAAGACTCAAGGATAACTCTGGGCAGCAGATATTCTGGAATACTAGACTTAGTGTCAAGTGAAACCAACAAGCTTGAAAGCACTTCAAAGAAGCTATATAGGCAACTCTTGAGCTTTTCTGCAACTGACCAGCTAGAGAATTTCCCATTGCATAGAGAGAGGAATAGAGAGATGGATCTATCAAAAGACATCTTGTTCATAGATTGCCACTCAGCAAAGACAATAAAGAAGCACAAAGACTCATCACCTGACATTGCTGTGTACTATAATGTCTTGTCAAAAGACACCACTTGGTTCAAGCTAGTCATTGACATGCAATTTGAATATGTCACAACATCTATAAAAGACTTCAACCCTGTTGACTTAGGAGAGATAGAAGCTATCTATGGTGAAAACAACAAGTATCCTTCAATGTTCTCATTCTCTGTAGAAAAAAGCTACATGATGAACAAGAAGATAAATAGGTTCATATATGATGAAGAGAAGTTATGCTATCATGTAGAAGGTACATGCAATTACATTGCCCACTTTGATGTCAATGATGTGAGGTTCTCAAGTGATGACATAGATGCTGGATACACTATAGATGAGCAAATAGTGTCATTGATGTTCAAGAAAAGTGCATCATCACTCGGTGGTCGCGGCATACTCATGAAGATATACAAAGAGATAGGAACAAGTGACAAGAATAGCTTGCATGATGTCTTATACTATGACATGTATGAAGGGTACAACTATGATGGGATAGGTGACAAGATAGGGTTATGTATCATCCCCACTAATTTCTACACTAGCCAACAGCTGACATCAAAGCCTATATTTGCATTCTTGAGGAAGAGATTCGCCACGGAAGCAAATAAGGCCACAATAGATAGTTCTTTCGATGGCATTGCATCAACACCTAAGGTAATATATGATGATGGTGGTAAAGGTGATTTTAGTTATGACTTAGCAATAAATGTTGTGGAGTATGGAGAACCAGCCAAAGTTGAGAATAGAGAGTTTGGGTATAGTGACACTCACTTCATTAAATATAGGACATCTCACATAAATGGGATATCAGAACAACCAAATGGCGTAACAGCGATATACAACCATGTATCATACAATGACACTAAATTTGATGGATTTGGCTACAAGAAGCTAGAGAATGACTATGATACAATAAACAAAGTTGTCAATGCAAAAACACTTCAAGCTAATGGCAACAATCCATTGTTTAGCAACATATATGAATATGACTACTATGGGTTCAGTCGTGGTGACTTGTATGTCCCATCAGTGAATGAGCTTGTCATAGCAACATCATTGAGTTCAATAGACATACTTGTCAATGGATCTAACTATCTAGGATTGAGAAGCATTGAATTCATATCTGGGTATTATGCTAGTAGCTCTGATAGTGAGTCTTATTTGTACGGGATTGACCCACAATCAAGTGTTGTGACAAGAAAGGCATTTGGGAGCACTAAAGAGCAAGTGTCAACTATAGCATTCTTTAGGATACCAGACTTCTCAGTCCTCCCAGGTGATAGCTACTACTACATGTATTCTAATGAAGACAATTGCTACATAGTTGACTACCAGTACCAAACACGAGTATCTTCTATAAAGATCAAAGTAAAGGCAAACTATGATATGCAGTTGGACAATGTATATGTGGTGTCAGACACAGGTGCAACAATGAGGAAGTTTGTGTACCAAAATGACATGATGACACTGACATTGTACATGAACAACCTAAAAAGGAACAATCATATTACTGTTGGATATGTTGATAGTGATTCATCTTTCAACTCAACACTAATCAATGATGGCAACAATGATGTGAATTGTCGTGTGCTTTGCAAAATACATGTCAAGATACGTGGGATTTGATTGCTCAAAATTATTTTTAATAAAGTGTTTTATAAGGCTTAGATGAGAGATGTATACAACATAGAATCTGATAGGTGGATAAGGCCATGGAATGTGAAGAAGTTTGATGACTTGTCTACTAGAGATGAGAGATTCTTCTCAATACTCATAAAAGGATTCTTAGGATTCATGACAAGAAACCTAGTGTTGTATGATGAGCCAATCAAGCATTTCATATTGAATACAGGGTCTGCTTATCTGTATGTAGAGGCAAATGGGTATGAGCTATCATGGTCAGAGACATCAGGAGAAGACCAGATGTATATGAAGATGCCAAGATGTGTTTGTGAAGTTGGTGATATTGAGGTGCCAACTGATGAGTTGACAAACCCATTTGTGAATGGAACTTATGAGAGGTTGTCATCAAAAGACAACCAATATCATGGATACAATGCTGAGATACGACGTTTGCCAATAGCATTGACAATGAACTTGAGATATGTATTGTCAAACTTCAATGAAGCATTGGTGCTTATCCAAGAGATGTTTGACAAGATGTCATTCCAAAGATATTTCACTATAAACTATCTAGGACAAAGAATTGAATGCTCTATAGAATTCCCAACACAAAACTCTACAACAATAAACAAGATTGACTTTGACTCTACAGAAGTGAACCAAAAGACAATAGAGATATCATTGCGAATCAACTCATCATATCCAATAGTCAATGTTGACACTGAGATTGAGAATTCAAAGATAATATCAAAGCCAGCTGTAAGCTTTGGCATATCTGGAAATGACTCATTGATATATGACACAGAAGAGCATGGGATATGAAGCACTTCAAAAACTAAATATTTGATATATTACTTTATACATTTATGTCAAAACTTTGTGATGTTCAAAGGATGTATGGCCAAGATTTTGGTATTGCCGTGACAAATGCATCTTCATATGTTGTGGCAAACTCAAGCAAGTTGTTGAGCAACATGCTTGTGATTAGCTCTCCTTCAGACAAGAATGGCGATGATGCAGGATATCCAGCATTGTTTGCAACTGACTACAATGGCAAGCCAGTTCAACTAACATATGCTATATCAATAGACAATGGGCTAGCACTAGACACTAACAACATAATGTATCTCAATATAGACAAACAAACTATAAAGCAAAAGTATGATGGTGCACCATTGAGTGTAGATACAAACTACTTGACATTGTCATCATTCAACAATGTTGGTGTGTCAAAAGTTGCTAATGAGATAAGGAGAGAGAATATTGGGCCATTGTATCCACAAAAGACATTCATCAGTGTGAATGAATATGGTGTGTTGTACATATCAGACTCATTCTTTGAATACATTGATAGCAAAATAAATCGTGCTATTGCAACTGCAGTGTCACCACTAATATCAAAGACAACTAGATCTTGGATTGAGGTAGTTGATGAGACTAACCAGAATGTTGTGTCTAAGTATTATGAGACTGACACTATTCCAATTGTGTCAACAAATCTTGGCATAATAACGAAAACAATATCATTGCATTACACAACATCTTACAAAGAGCCACAAAGAGTTGAGATAGACAACCAAAATGTTTCTGGATATCCATGGATGTCGGTGGTGTATGATGAGTATACTACTGTAGAGAATGAAGACAACCCAACAGACATTGGAGGCATATATGTATATGAACATGTGATAAACAACATAATACTGCAATTCTACCCTAACTATTATGTCGACCAATCTTCAATAACAAAGCCAATAAACTACAAGTTGGCAATAACAGAGAATGCAGATCTAGATTCACCAGTGCCTGTGATGTTCAATGTCATCCAATATGGTGGAGTCCAAATAAGGTTTGACAATATAACACAATCATTGCCATTGTTCTTGCTAGAAAATGAAAATCCAGTTGTGTTCACATTTGTCTATGAGAACTTGATATACAACAATGAGTTAGCAAATGCAAACTTTTTCTACACTCTAGAGTTGAAGCACAATGGCTTGACCCTATATAGTGGAGATATAAGTGAAGAGATATCAAGCAATGCAAATGGCACAATAGACATCCAAATCAGCAAAGAGACGGATGAGACAACATACAATGCATTCAAGAACTACTTGATTAACAGTAGCAACAATGGTGATGAAGAAAAACAAATAATAGAGATCAACCCAAATGCTAGCACTGTCTATAGCTACAAGTTCACTATAAACATAAATGGTGAAACATATAATATAGAGAAGTCATTCACCATCTCTTATAATAGATCTAGACAATATTCTGACAATGTATTCTTGTGGGCAGATAGCCAAACAAGATTCCAAGCTAAGACATTTGATAGTGATGAGAATGATGAGTTACCTAGTATCTTTGGGTTTATCAATAGCGACAACACTACTTTTGAAATCAATGCTAACCAAAGTAGTGAAGACTTAAGTTTCAAACTAGGATTTGGTACAGCAAACTCATCAGAGCTTCTCAACAATTTAGGAACAGAATCAATAGAGATATTAGATTCTATCTACAATAGTTTGAAGATAAAGCCAACACCAGATGGTGATGAAATACTTTTCGACAAATCATATGGACCAGGTGAATCAGACTATTACTATATCAATTTAGTACCACGAATCCAAATAAACAAATCTGAATTCTTTGCAAATGAGATGGTCGCTGAGTTTATTGTTGATTCACCATATCATTATTCAGAATTGACAAAATTCACTATTAACTATAATTTCAATGGAATTAGTGATACAATAAAAAAATCTGGATGGATATATAGATACATAAACAACAATAGTACAACTGATTCTAATGAGGAATCAATGCTAAAAATAAGATATACCGTAGGAGGAGTAAATAATTATGATGTAAATCGTAAATATGGGCAAGATGTGAATGAGAGTAAAATACACACTAATATAGCATTGAATGCCGGTTCTGAAAGTTTATCAGGACAAAATATTTCTTCTAATGAAGATGTTAGCATATTTTTAGTGTTAGATCTTTCAAAACTTAATACTAATTATAATATAGCATTGAAAGAATATAAAGTAGATAATGCAGAAAATTGGACAATAATTAGTGGTAATGCAAATGCATTTGTTTTGAACTTAGGAACATTAGCTTGGTTGAAAACCATAGAAGGTGGTGAGATAACCAAATCAATAAAAATCAAACTATCTTATGGAACAGGATATCTCGAAGTTGATCTTGGTAATTTCAATATTAGCGTTGGTAATTTAGATTTCACACCAAGTACCCCAGACCCACAAACTGAAGGTGAAGGTGGAGGCAATTGACCAATTAACATATTATACAAAAATGAAGAGGATGCTCATATATGAGTATCCTCTTTTCTATTTTAATATAATTATCAATGTTTCATGTTCATGTCTTCAATGAAGCAAATTTCTTCAACTTGTTCTTTGTCTTGTTCCAAATGTCTTTGTAGTCATTGTCATTATACTTCATTCCAATATTGCCAAGATAATATGGGTCATTTACATTTATCATACTATCTTCAATCACTGATTCAGAAAAGTCTATCAATGACTTGTAAGCTTCTGTGTCTTTATTGAAGAAGTTGTTGTATATTGACTTCTTTATAGCATCTATCCTACTTGATTGTGATGTGTCTTCAACAAACAATGGCTTTATGTCATTTGGCAAGCTATCTTTATTGTTACCAAACAAAGCATCAAGCAATTTGCCTCTGTTGCTTCTTGCATAGTTGTCAAACTTGTCATACAAGAATCCATCACTACCATACATCATGCTATTCCATTCATTAGCAGTATGCTTGAAGCATCTGTCATAGTTTATCTTTATTGCTCCATGCCCTAAGTTGAAGAATTGTGAGTTGTTTATAGATCCTGGCATGTAGTTCTCAAATGATATTGGATCTATCTCACAATTCTTCAATGTGAACATCTGGAAAGAAAGCCTATTGTTCTCTATATTCCCATCACCAATAGTAGTCTTGTACTTGTATAGATTATTGTCACTACCAGATGCCATACCAGTTATCTTGTTTATTCCTGACAATGCTTTGTTGATTATAGTGCTTCCATTAGATCCTATCTGGCCAAGCTTTGGATTCTTTCCAGACACTATTATAGCTGTTTGGAAATACTTTATTGGGATGTTCATTATCAGTATTGACATGTCAAACTTCCTAAGATTCTCTGGTATTATCTCTTTGAAGTTCATCTCATCATAGCAAGCATACTTGTACATGTCTAGCAAAGTGTTTAGCCTCATGTCTATAGCATCAACATTGCAGATTATGTCAATTGTCTTGTCTTTAGAGTTAGTGTCTCTAAGGTTGAAAGCATTCAGCTTGTTGATGCCATTCAACCCAATGAAGAACCATGGGCTTATAGAGTTTATGTATGACAATGTGAATGTGAACTTTGTCAATGCCATCATTCTGTCATATATCTTGTCATGCTTGTAGAAATCTCTTATCCCATACAAGTATCTTATAGCACTAGACACTGGTATAGTGTCACCCATCAACCCACCAAACAACCCTTTGTCATCATTGAACTTGAAGAATAGCTTGAAGTAGAACCATCCAGGCTCACCAGTCATGTTATGTGTGCCTTTAGCCCACATTGCACGATCATTGATGAAGTCTTGTACTCCATATGATGGTATCAAGAAATCTAAGTTGTATTGACCATCATTAGAATTGTATCCTAATCCATCATCAACTATGTCTAGCTTCTTCATTTCCATTATAGTGAGTTTTCAATGAATGTATTTGAGATGTTCTTTGATGTTATGTTCTTTGTGCTTATCTGGTTGAATGGCACATATGACTTCTTCCCTGTCAGCTTGTCTGATATAATGACATCACCATTGACATAGTTGATGTATTCAACTTTATTGTTCTTCCTCATGCTTGATGATATCATTGATTTGCTAGCTTCATCAGTTGGCTTATCATACTTGTAGTTCTCATTCCACCATTCTGCTAAGTCCACCTTGATGCAAGTGAATGACCTCTTGTCAAACAATATTACTTTTGATGGGCTCAAGAAGCTTTTCCCATAGTCTCTTACTTCTATTATCTTGTAGTTTTCTAATACTATCCCATTTTCTTTTGAATATTTCTCTAATGAATCATTGAACAGCTCTTGGTGTATCTTGTCATTCAATGACTCATTCACTTCATCAACAGATATTGGATATCCATCTTGTGTAAGCATTTGCTTAATGTCATCGCTAGTGTTCATTTCTTGTCAATTTATATTGTTGATGTCTTTGATAGTGGATTTTCTGAATATCCTTTCTTCACTAATATCAATGATTGCTCAATCTTGTGGTTCTCTGTCTTGTATACAAATTCCATAGATTGGATATAGTATTGGCCACTTAGATATGGGTTGACTATGCCATTCACCTTTGCCTCTTCTAAGTTTTCTCCATTCAGTGCTTGTATTATCCTCTCATTGTACTCTTTGAAGATGACACTCACTATAGTTCCTCTCTCAAGTCCTAAGTTGTACTCTTTCAAGTTGACCTTTATCTTCTTTGCATTCATCTTCTGGAAAAACTTGCTATTCACCATCTCTTTCGTAAGAATTGGCATGTCTTCAGAAAACTCAACTCCTAAGAAGTTGACTCTGTGATATTCATAGTCTTTGGCAAACTCATATCCATCACCAGACTCTTCTACTATCTGGACTTGCTCAGTATTGAGTGTGTTGTCTTCACAAGGGCTATTCATTGATATTCCTGTCACAAGTGATCCTTCAGCATATCCTTCATTGTTGTAAGACAATATCTCATAATTGTCAAACAGCATGTTGTAGTTTGTAGCTATGTTGTAGTTGTTAGTCAAGACTCTTGGTATCTTTATTGGCTTCACATCATCTATGGCATCAATGAATGAGTGGTTTCCTACCATTGTTGTTATAGACAAGCTAGTAGGATCTATTTCTTCTCTCATCAGCATACTTGTGTTCACCATCACTATGTATCCAAACAAGTCTATCCATGCCTCAAACACAGAGTCTTCATCTATGCCGGCAAACTTCATTTGCTCATCAATATAGTTCCTATAAGTCTTTGATCTTACAATCCTATATCTCTCATCCTTTATCTCTTCACACTTAGGTGTTGCGGCAAACCCAAGACTTGTGTCAATAGCTATAGCTTTCAGCATCTCATATGTAGAGAGTTTGCCACTGCCAATCTGCTTGAATATGACATTGTCAATTAGTGGGAACTTGTATACACAGTCAAGAGCCAAGAAATTGCCAAACACTTCGACTTTCACAACATAGAATCTCAAGTTGATCTTCTTGTAGTATCCATTTATTGGGGATGTGATGACTACAACTACTTCATTTTCCATTCCTGGCGTACTACAAGTCCTAACAAAATTTTCATTGTCATTTATAGACAACCTCATTGTTGGTGTGAAGCTGTCATAGCTTATCCTCAAGTAGTTTATTTGGTGGTCTTTCAACAAAATAGTGTTCAACCTCACTATTGGGATGTTTATTGCATTGTCCTTTAGTGGGTTGATGTAGTTCCCAGATGTATACATTGACTCTTCATTGTCAAATCTCTCAACAGTGATTGGTTGGTTGAACTGTGGGTCAATGACTACTTTTGGATCTAGCTCATTTGTCGGCTCTTTCAATATTATTTCTTGAGTCTCATCTGTCATTTTCCTTTTGTCAAATGATCAATAGAAGATGACTCCTAATGATCTGTCTATTATGTAATTGCTGTCTCCTACAATTTGCTCTGCCGGAGATCTCTTCTCATTCTTGGCCTTTTGATCTCCTATCTTAGTTAATGATGATATAGAGTCTTTGTCATCAGCAAGCTTTTTCTTCTCATCTTTTGGATCATATTTCTCAATTGAATGGCTCAATGACTCAAATGAAGGTATTACCAGTATCATCCCTTCATTCAACTCAAACGGGTTTGACAACCCGTTTGCCTTGCATATTATGTCTGCATACTTGTCATCCCCATACACAGCTAATGATATAAGATCTGGCCTTGCTATATAGTCATGTTCAACTACAAGTATCTTAGCATTAGATATCCTATCAATGTTGAATGTCTTCTGCAACAAGTCCTTTGCTGTCTCACCACCAATCTTTATTGTCGGCTTCTTGTCTAATGTCATGTAATCTAGCATTTTTCATTCATCTAGATATATTTCTGATGACATAGACAATGGAGAGTTTTCTTCAGATGGCATAGATATACCTTTAGCTATAAAATATTGTTCATTGAATATTCTGTAATTCAAGAATGCATTGATTTGGTCTTCAAAATAATTTCCTGGAGTTTTGTTCTCGTTTTGTCCAAGTCCATGTTCATTGAAAAGTTTTTTAAATGTGGTTTGTCCATTATTTGTATAGTATTCATATACATCAGTCATTCTATACTCAAATATCTCTATCTCCTTAGTTTGGCTATCATCATCTATGCTATAGATAGTCTTTTTTGTATAAGATCTATCAGTTGGATGACTATTATCATTTTCATAATATATTCTATATAAAGGCAAGATATCCAACAAAGCATTTTCAGAATTTAAATTTGCAGGAAGATAGTTTTTGTTTCCTTTTATTGAAGGTAAAGTTTGTACTCTTATTCTAATTGGTATTAAGCCATTATTGTTGTAACGATAGAATAATTTCAAATGACTATTGTCTGTTTTAGGATTTTGAGTGAATAAAGACATTTTAAATTCAACATAGAACAATGTGTTAAGATCACATCCAATATGTGTATTAATTACTGTATTAATTGCACTTACATCACTACTGTCAACTTGATTATCATCAGGATTAAGGTGTTCATTATCAACAATTTCTATTCCATTTATTTGGAGTTTGTTCAATTCTGATACTTTATATATATCATATTGATACTTGTATGTGTTTTGCCCAATGATATCGCCAAATTGTATTGGTGATGGACATAATCTATTTCCACTAATTCCACTTAGATTAGTTATACTATCTGAAGTTCCTTCATTTTGTGTACTATATATCTCATTTACAACCATCATATCTTTGTTTTCGTCATAAGAGAAGAAGCTCCCAATACTATTTTCCATTTCATTAGACCGTGCTGTAATCAAGTTTGATAAATAATATCTGCAATTTGGTATTATGTATGATGTGTTATTTCCACCAATTGTTAGAGATTCATTTGATAAAATTCTTTTGATGTCAAACTTCATTTTAGCTTCATTAGATTTCCTAAAGAATGGAACATTTGCGGATAAATTCTCTTGAAGTTGGAATGATAGGGTTATTGGATGATAATTAGAAGACTCTTCTGTCCAAGAATTTATATAGTTTGACATCTTAGCTACATCATCAGGATCATTGAAATCATATTCATACTTATATCTTTGCTCTTCATTTGGATCTTGCTTTGGTATTTCTCTTTTTGTTGGGCCATATGATGGGTTTGGGTAGAATGTTGATGATTTTATGTACATATATGATACAGGAATGTAATAAGAAATACTGATAGTACTACTATCATTGTTGTTAGCAATTAGTTTTCCAGTTGGTTGTATATCTTTTCGTATGTTTTTCTTAGTTACAGAGAATGCCATTGTATCAATGTACATTGAGTCATCTCCATAATAATATTCATATTCATTTTTAGTATATTGTATATTATTGCTGCTAGTTGAATGGCTTATGTATTTCATTTGGAATTCATCATTTCCAACCCTATCATCAATCTTTATTCCTAGATTCTTGTTTATATTGTTGCTGCTGTTTGGTATAGCATTAGATGTCAAGTCATATCTATCTTCTTTAAATGTGGCATTTGACATGTTAGAGTTGAATGCCATGTCTGCTCCATGCAATCTGTAGTTGAATCCTAACCCATCAATGTTGAACATATATGATAGTTTAGGAAAATTGTTTGTCCTTGTTTCTGATTGTTGATTTACATAAGTAGTATATATTGTCGCTGAACTTTCTGAAATGTTTTGTACACCATACTGTTTTGGTGTGAAGAATCCGCCAAACAAGTTTACATATGATGCTGTCTTGCTATAAGCTATGTTCAATGTCAATCCTTTGTTTTCAATAGTATTGTCATAATATGATGCTTCGTTTTCACTATTATTTAGAACATCAGGCAAGTTCATGAATGTTGCAGTGTCAAATGTAAAAACCTTTGCTGAAGTGTTTTGGTTTGGATCAGCATAATTTTCACAATAATATGAATAACTTCTTATGTATATATCACCAAGAGCATAAGAATTTGCTTTATCATATTTTTCATATCTATTTTCTCCTTGAACAAAAAGATAATATGTTATTGGATATATATATGAAGTTGATCCATTGACAGTTTTGACACTACGATATTCCTTTATTTCATTTTCTATATCACGATAGTTTGTGAATCTTATCTTTGGCTCATGGACTTTGTTCAAGTTGATTGGTATTGTTTGTGACACTCCACTAACTTTACTTGTCTCTTCTATCTCTAAGTTTATGTCAAATTTTATTTGTTCAAACTGTGGAGACAATTCATGATTGAATGACAATGTCTTGTATCCATCATATTCTAATTCCATTTCATTTATTTCATTGACAACATCATCATAGTCATATAGTTGTGAAGTCAAAGCATCATATGAGATTTCAGATTTCAAATAATATGGATTCTCCATCTGCTTATATAGCTGAGTGCATGACCTAGATGACAAGTCATTTATCTTGTTAGCTCTAGCATATTGCTTTAATTCTGAAACCGTGTTGAAGTTTGTGAAAACTCTCTTCCCAGTATTAGGATCTATAGAATCATACTTGTAGTATTTAGATGGATCTGGGTTGATTTCATCATTATCTACTCCTAATTCACTATGCAAGACAATGTCATCTATCCATTCATCATCTATCTTTATGACATTATTTTGAGCATTTTCTCTTCTGTCATATAGCCATTTAGCATTGACTTCAATCTTTATGTCTGTTGAAGATGGCAAATTATATCTCTGTGGTCCATATAGCAAAGATTCTGTTTGTGTTATGTCTGTAATTGAATTTATCTCTGTGAAAACTTGCTCATTCTCATCGGTATTTGGATCATCAATGACAGTCTTTGCATATACTTTTGAACTTAAAGTGTTTGTATCTTTGTAATAGAAGATTTTTATTGATTGCTTGTTCTCATCATATGCCGTAGTCTTTGGTGTAGTCACAGTCAAGTTTATTGAGAATTCATCTCTTACTACATAGAGTATTGGTAACTTTATGTTTTCATTTAAAATATCTGATATTACAGATGTAGATGGATAATCACTAAGATCTTCTAAAACATATTCTCTAAGGTATTCTTGGTGGTCAGTTTGCCCAACAATAAACTTGTTTCTTATAGTATCTATACTATTTATTGTAAAACTAGAATTGTCTACTTGTGTTCCTACTATGCTTTGTACTGGTTGATTGTTAGTGCCTACAAATCCACCAATATATATTATATGCTTCTTTTCATCAGTGTCATCTATATAATACAAGAAATATGGGCATGATCCATCAGTAATGCTTGTAAAATTATATAATGACTTCAAGTATACTTTCTTGAACTCATTGTTTGGTGTTCTGAAGAAAGTAGAAGAATACTTGAGTTTCGAGACCTTATTATATGTATTTATTCCGGAAACAACATCACTTATTATGTTGCTATTAGATATGAAGTTGTCAATTTGAAATCCTGGATAGAAATGCAAGTCACCATCTATGCTATATCCATATACATTTGTCATGATTCCACCTTCATTCTGTGTAGTCTGTGCCTTTGGGATTATTTCAGCATCTCTAGCTATGTCTGCAAGAACTCCATTTCTTGATGACACATTGCTCACCACCCTAGTTATCTTGTCATTGCTTGACTCAGTTCCAACTTTGTGGAATTGTGTTGCAATTCCAAAGTTAGGGAATGCTTTTGAGTTTGAACTAGATGCAGTAGTTGGGAATTGTGAGAAATAAGCTGTTGGATCAAGCTTTATGACATCAAATCCTTTTGTGTTGTTTTTATTAAAATCATCAGAATAAACCTGGTTGAACTTCATCAGATATATGCTTTCTGCACAATTTACAACATACCATATGCTGCTTTCATTACCATCACCATACTTAAGCTTATTTATCTCACTCCACAAGTCTTCACATGCACACAATAGATAGTCTATCACATTCATCAATTCATAGACATCATTGATCTTGAGCTGAGTATTGCTTGGCCATCTTCGATCTTCATCAAATGTTCCCCAATTTGTCTCTGGGACTGCAGAGTTTGGCAACAAGACATTTTCCCAATCAATGTCTTTTGAAGAGATAATCTTGTATATGTGGCTTCCATTTACATTAGCAATCTTGTCTATCATCTCTAATGGGATGCCATTCTCTTCTCTTTCTTTAGTATACTCTTCAAGTATGTCTTCTTCTTGTGTCAAGCTTTCCTTGTCTAGATAGTATAGCTTCTTCAACAAGTTATATGTATAGTATTTAGTGATATCCATATCAAATATCTTCTATTTAATTGTTTGCTTAGTTTGAATCAAATACATTCTTCACTTGGTGTTGTATTTTCACCTTGTCTAGCTCAAAGTACAATGCTTTTACCCTCAACAAGAGGTAGTCAATTATTGCAAGCAACTCATGAGTGCTGTTTATTCTCTTGTATATCCCATGATCTAGCACATAGTCAGATGTTGTGTCATTCTCTATGACTATCTTGGAGTTAATCTCATCAATTGTCAATTTCTTGTATTGTATTGGATCAACAAGCCTTGGCTTCTTGCCTCCATTTAGCTCATTAGAGTTCTCATTGTATTCTTCACTATACTTCAATAGAGCATTGTCCCAATCTATGTCTCTCGAGTCTAGTATTTTGTAGTATGAAGAATGCTTGTCATGCTCTTCTTTAGTTGACACCAATGATGTTATCACATCACCAACTAATGAGCTGTAGTCATCATCATGAGCATGATTCTTTGACAACTGGTGCACATTCTCTTGGTTAGTTATCCTATCCGGCACTTCTATTGCATTTTCAGACAGAATGTCATTGACATAGTAGTCATATATCTCATTTGTCGAGATATTTGTGTTATCATCAGGATCTTCCCAATATATTGCCTTTATTGCATTAGCTTTGTATTTGTCTATGGTGTCTTGCATTATCATCTAGATGTTATCTTTATCTCCCATTCATGGTTTCCAATATACTTTTGTGGTGATTGCCATACATCATATGTTTTGTTGTTCATCGTATATTGTTTCATTGCCCAGTTCTTAGATTTCATCCCATTGAAGTAGAACTCAACATTTGAGTAGTTTGATTCAACCAAAATTATGTAGTCATAGCTAGGCACGACACCAGAATTGAATGATATCTTGTTAGGATTGTCAGGATCTACTAGCTTGTATCCAATGTTGTTATCAATTCTGCTTTCCATCATTTCACTAAATGCATTTTTAGTAGCAGCTTCTTGATTGTTGAATTCAAATGTACTGTTCCTGAAGTTCATCTTGTTCATCGGCTCATACATTTCCATATTCTCATTGTCACTTTCTATAGGAAACACATATATGGAGTCTTTCCATTTCAAGAAGCTTGGTGCAATGTAAGAATACACTAAGTCATCATTGAAGAAGCATTCAACTTTCAAGTCTTCAGAATACTTGCCATTTGGCTTAGGAATAGACACTTCTTGATTTAGTGAGTTTATTTGTTCACCATTCACTTTCACTTTAACTGAGCTTGCTTCATACAATGGATCTCCTGATGAACCTTTAGTTATCTCAACATCCATGATGAATGACTCAGGAACAACTACATTGCCAGATATGTCATTGTTTATTGCATATTCTTGGTGTGGGCTAGCATTTTGTGGAGTGACCATTATGTTTGATATGCTGTTTGCCTGATGGGTAGTTATTGAGAGAGTGTATTCATTAGTGTCTGGACTTTTTGCCAAGTCTAAGTAGTTGTATGATGTTGTGAATCCATATGAGTTCTTGAATTCATTAGTCTTCTTTGAATTCTCACTATCTACATTATATATGATTTTTGTCTGTGATAATTCTACAGCATCAATCCTTTCTTCTAATCCATTAATCTGGCTAGGGATTTCTGTGTAAATAGAGTTTGTTGCATTCTTATAGTCATTATATGAAGAGAACCCATATCCACTGGCAATGAACAAATCATCAACAAACAAGTTTTGGGTGCCGGCGACAAGTGAGTCGATTGACCCATCACTATTGTCAACAATAGTTAGTGCACCCTTTTCAATTGACATGTTGTTTATGGTTCCAGGAATCACATTGATAGCATATGCAGAGAAATTCCTGTTATTCAAGTTGTTCAGTTTTTCATTCATTTCTTCTTTTGTTGCCTTATATTATATAAGAGAAAGCAATTTAGTCTTCATCAGCAGCTAATATGCTTATTCCATCCAAGTAGTTGTTCAACGGAGAATAGTTGTTGTTCACTGTTATCTCAATCATGAAGTTCTTTGGATCATTGAACAATGAGTCTTTCAAGTCAAAGTACAAGGACTTCTTTATTGTCTTTATTGGATTAGACACATTGTTTGTTGTGTTTCCAAGACAATACTCAAATGTTATAGGTATTGCAATCTCTGATCCAACTTCTATTTTCACAAAGTTGGTTGGGCTCACTTCACTAGTCTCTATCAAGATGTTGTTCTTGTGCATTATGTCAGGATACAAGAATGCACCATTGTAGTTTATGACAGTGCTTTTCAAGAACTGCTTGCCATTTGTTGCAAACTCAGTTATGTTTGAGTTCTCATCAAGATACACCAGCTTAGTCCCATCATTGTACTTTATGTCTTCAAACCTCATCAAGTAGTTGTTTGTGCCATTGCCAACATTCGTGTATTGGTAGAAATTGCTAAATGTCTTAGAAGAGTAGTCTGTTGAAGTGTTTGATGACAAGTTTGAGAAAGTCAAGTTTGTGTATGTCTTTTGGTTGTAGTTGTACAGCATGCCTTGCCATATGTTCCTTGACACATTGACATTGAATGTGCCATGGTTCTTGAATGGATACAATATCTGTGAGTTGTTCTTCCTTATGTAGTTGTTGTAGCTTTGGTCCCATTGCAACGATGAGCCAATGTTAGCTTGATCTTGTATCCTTTGGTTCTCATCATTCAAGTAGATGTCTTCTTTAGTGTAAGGGTTGTTCTGCCTGAAGTACACCCATTGCCCTAATGTTTGTGGGCTCATCTTGTCATCAACAAGGATTGGCACTCTCTCATAGTTTGCTATGTCTTTTGCATAAGTAGTTGAGTTGTCTTCTATCAATGCAACAGATGTGTTTCCAGGAAACATAGAGTATATCTTGACAGGGTTGTTCCCATCATTCTTTATGATTATCCTCATCTGCTTCTTCACAAACCTGTCATTTGTGCTTGTGTCATTGATGTTGATCTTGTTTACAGAGCTAGAGAACAGCTCAATGTTCTTGTTGTCAAACTCAAGCCACACTTTGTACTTCTTCACACCCATCTCATCTTCAATGAAGTCTCTGTACTTGTCTAAGTCTGATGATATCTGCACTAGCTTGTCTTTCAATGACAAGAGATTGTTCTCTGATGTGTTGAATCCAGAGTAGATGTTCTCTGGCATGTGGAAGAACACCTGCTGCCCAGATACAAACTTGTTGTTTATGTGCTCTGAGTATCCATCATTGATTAGTGTCTTGTTGAATGATGCAGTCAAGCTGTCATCTGCATTCTCATCAACAATGCCACTCAGCTCAATCAAGTCTTTGTACTCTTCTGGGAATGTGAATGTCATCTCATTGCTCCATGGAGTGTATATGTCTATGAATGGCTGTCCAATGTTGTACTTGTATCTAACTCTCACCACCACTTCTTCATTCTGTGTGATTGGTATGTCAATCTGGTTCCACTTTATCACATTGTCAGTTGATGAGTCACCCACCCAGCTGATTTCTATGCCGGTGTTTGAGTCATTTATCCTGACAATGCGCTCTTTGCTCTTCACATTGTATTGATTCCACTCTGTGAAGACATTAGTGCCAATAGAAGTCAATGATGTAGTAGTGCTGTTGATTGACCTGTACTTATACTGTATGTCTGTGCTTATTATTGTTGCATTAGAGTTGATTGCACTTATGTACTCTTCAAGAAGAGAAGTCATTAGCACACCTCTTATGCGATACTTCAAGTCTTGGTCATACTTGAACACTGACTTTGTGTTTATTGCATCAACTGCATTGTTTATCTGGGTTATTATCTGTGTCCTCTCAACATAGTACTCATCAAGCTTCTTCCTTATAGACAATTGAGAGTTTGACAGCTCTTGTGTCCAATCAGTGTTTGTCAGCTTGTTGTACAAGCTGTCTATATTTGCATTGATTGATGTCAGCTTGTTGTTCAGCTCACTCTTCTGGTTGTGCAAGTTGATTATGTCTTGTGTTGTCTGGTCATCTATCAAGTGCTTGTTTATTGGGATCACCTTCACAATGTCATTGTTTATTGTCTTGTCAACTAATGACTTTATTGCCTCATCAGTCTGCAATGACATTATCTCTGAAGGGTTGAAGTCAGAAAGCAGTGGGTTTGAGATTTCACTGAATCCATACAGTATGTCTCCAATGTTCTTGCAATACTTCTTGTAGTATCCAATGTAGTCAACTAGATTCCCATTAGAGTCATATATGTTGTTGCCATACTCATCTACCATGTATATTGACCTCATGTCAAGCAACACACCATCAGACAATATGCTTCTCACATTGTTGTATATAGTGCCAATGAATATTGCTATGTATTGGTTCTCTTCAAGTGGGACTTGCACATATTGGTATTCAGAGTAGTTGTTGTTGTATATTGTGAAGAACATGCTAGAGTTCTGGCTGATGGTCTGCAGTGATGTGTGGCCAATCCTCTCTTCAATTATCACTTCATTAGTTGTAGAGTTGACTTCTTTGACATAGTACAAGCTATTGGTGTCATTCAATGATATGTAGTCACCAACTTTCAACAAGAACCTCACAGCTGAGTCTTCTTGGTTGTTGTACTCAATCGTGTTCAGCACTAACTTGTAGTTGAGTCTCTCTTTGTTGTCATCATCAACCTCAGGCCATGGGTTGCCAGCATCAACATTAGACAATGCCATTATCTCAAACCTAGAGTTGTACACTTCTTTCTTCAATGGAAGCTCAACAGTTGAGTCATACACTTCATAGTCTACACCTTTAGAGTATCCATAGAGCATAGCAATGTACTCTTCATTCTTCTTTATGCCAGAGTTCTTGATTAAGTTGAACAAGCTCTCACTGAAGAACACATACTTCTTTATGAACATCTTCTCAATGTTGTTTGTCAAGTTGTCTACACCTAGCTTCAAGTAAGTCTTTGGTGACACAAGGTCTTTGAAGTAGTTGTTGTCTGTGAATGATGACACAATCTCATTAGATGATATCCTAGGCACTTGTGGTGATGAGTTAGACTTCACCATATGGAACTTGTACATGTTTGAGTTGTTCTCAAACCATGCATCACCAGACTTAGGGATGTCAAAGAAGTTTGAGAAGCTATTCTCTATCTCATCAAGGCGATTCTCAAGATACAAGAATGAAGGTATCCTCAACTCTGTTTGGTTTCCATCTGAATCAGTTGTACGAACAACAACTTGTGGTGAAGATGTTGACAAGCTTTGGTTTATAGCTGTAAGCATGTCAACACAATTGTTGTACAACTTCATTATGTTGATATAGTAGTCTTTGATTGTGTTAGTTTTGTTGTTCATTTGTGTTGTCTTTCTTTTTTGTGTGCCATCTTGTTGATATCAAGCATTTCATTCTTCATTGCTCATTCTGACTTGCCACTTCAGCTTGGTGCTGTCTATGGCTCTAGCCAAGTTTGTCACATCATTCTTGATCTCTGCTATGCTAGTGTTGACATTAGACTCCAAGTTCTTCATGTTTTGCTCTATCTCATCAACGTTCTTGGCAGTTGACATTGAGTTTAGCTGGTTTTGTATTTGATACACTTTGTTTGCCAATGCAGAGAGACCATCATTGTATTTTCCTATCATTTGGATGAAGTTTGTCTGCTTAGCTAGCACCTCGGCAAATGTCACATATGCATCACGCACACTCTCAATGTCAGCATATGTGTTCTGTATGTCATATGAGTATGGGAATGCATGGAACTGCATGCTTATCATCAATGACCAGTTAGATGAGAATCCATTGTCATCAACTTTCAAGCTTATTGGCTCATCAGAGAAATATATCCCTAATGGCACATTCTTTGTTGCGCTAGAGTCAAGAGTGCTTCCAATTGTTATCTCATTTGGTTGCTTGATGTTTGCAACATCAAACAATGGTATTATTATGTTGAACACCAAATTCTTTTGCCTGTCTTGGGTTCCTCCATTTTCTCCATTGGCATCATCAATGTCTACAACATCTATTGTGTCTATTGGTGTGTACAAGCAATATGCTGGGAGATTGTCTTCCATTGTGTCAAATATTGGCTTCTTGCTTACAATCTCATACACATCACTCTCTGATGATCCAGACTCAATGCTTGAAGGATCTTCTTGGGCTGTGAACTTGTCCCATCCATACAAGCTGCTTATTTCACTTCCATCATCAGCATACTTGTATGTCTTTTGCTCATTGTTGGATATTGTGACACTCTTGTTTGATATTGAGATCTTGTTCTTGTTGTTTGGGTTGATTGTGCATATTATGTCTGTATATGTCCCATTGTAGTTTGTCTCTATTATGTCTGACACATAGCAGATGTCAAGATTGAAATCATTGTAAGATCCATTCTCTGAGCCAATGCTGTAGATGTCAAACCTATCGCTTTGATCTCCATTCTCCTCATTCTCCACATTCTCTTCTTCTATGCTATCATCAATACCACCATTGTCTCCATTCTCTTCTGCTCTTTGGTTGACATATGACTCTAGTGCAACAAGGAGATATTCTAGTGGCTTCAAGCTGTCAAGACTTGCATCGCTATCATCATTGCTCTCACTATTCTCACTGCCATACTCTAGAACTTTGTCTCTCAAGAATGCCATCTTGTTCTCATAGTATCTTACAAGAGCATTCTCTATCAGATCTTCTTTGTCAAGGTTTGGTATGTTGATGCACAAGAATCTTGATGGCCACAGCTTGATGTCTGTTGCTAGTATGTCACCGGTCAATGACTCCGTGTAGTTGTCAAATGTGAGGAACTTTGAGTCATTTCCTCTAGTATAGAAGATGTTTGTTTTCCTATTCATTTTGTGTTGATTAGTTTCTTGTGTATAATATAATTAAAAATAAAAGCCACATAAGTGACTCTGTGAGAAATGCAAGCTAAATTGCATCTTGCATTGAAATTCCAGGAATTGTTTCTATGTTCATCAATGGTGGCAATGCATCTAATGCACTTGAGCATTTTTTGCTTGCCATGTTGAATTAGCATGCAAGCTATGCTATTTTCATAAATGATGTTTAACTTTTAAATTTCAGATAGAGTATGAAGACAAATGTCACTTACCTCAACCAGAAGTACAATGTCAATCCAATCAAGAGAGCTGTCAATTGCTTGCTTGTATTTGGCATCAATCTTGACAAGTTGCCAAACATTGACTGGCTAGTTGAGAATGAGGAATTTTCAAGATTCATTGAGATGGTGATTGACAACAATTGCGCAACACTGGACATTGAGCATGACTTGCAAGGCAACCAAGTCAGGATGTTGAAGTTCAAGACTAATGGTATCAGCTATTGTGCACCTGAGGATAAGTTCAGTGAAGAGCTTGGCAAGAAGATTGCATGCAGCCGTGCACAGCATCAAGCATTTGAGATTGCTAGTGCATTCTATGGTGAGATCTCTGAGATGATTGGGAAAGTGTATGACAAGTATGCTGAGCTCTCAATCAATTGCAAGAGCTCTTGCCAAGCATGCACATCTCATGTGAGAGACTTGGCTCAGAATCCTAGATGACATGCAGCCTATCATAGACACTTAATACAGATAGAGAATGAGAGACTTAGTAGTTTTTGACTTAGAGACAACTGGGCTTGACAAGACAAAAGACCATATCATCCAGTTTGCAGCAATAAAGGTGTCCTCAACAGATGCTGATGGCAACATCACTTCACCAAGGATAGTTGACAGCATCAACTTGTACATCCGTCCAGAAGGGATGTTCCAGATATCTGTTGCGGCATACATGAAGCATGGCATATCAGCTAAGATGCTTGAAGACAAGCCATTGATGAAGGATGTAGCTAAAGACATAGTAGAGTTCATAGACAAGTGTGACTTGCTGACTTTCAATGGCTGCTCATTTGATATCCCATTCTTGGCTAGCTCACTTGCTAGGGTCGGTTTCACATATGACTTCTTGTCAGTAGATTGCTATGACTCATTCTTGGAAGAGAAGCGTCGCAATGGCAATGATCTTGGGAGCACATTCAAGAGATACATTGGCCACACTATGGATGAGCATGGCCTTCGTGCACATGATGCACTGTCAGATGTCAAGGCTACATTTGAAATCTTCAAGATGCAGCAAGAGAAGAAGAAGTTTGGGCCTGAAGAGATACTTTGTGAAGACAATGTGATAACTATGCAAGAGTTCCAGTCAGAAGTGGTGCCATGCTTCAACATTGGCAAGTACAAGAACATCAGCTTGAAGCTTGTCAAAAAGATTGACACTTCTTACTTGAAGTGGGTGCTGTCAGACACTTGCCAGTTCAGTGAGTCGGCTAAAGATCTAGTCAGGAGGGAATTGTCATGCTAGACATAAGCAAAGTCTTGCAACAAGAGAAGAGCATAAAGCAAAGCATAAAGCAATTAGAAGAGATATTTCCTGATATAATTGAAAGATCAGGTGATGCATGCAACTTTGGCTTAGACTGGATACATATGGCTTATGGCAATTATGATGTCATAGATAGTGTTAGAGCTTGGTTGTCATTGCAAGATGACCAAGCAATGAAATGTAGAATATCAGAGCTTGAAAGCTTCAATGCAAGTAGCCAGAGAGCAGCAAGAAGAGAGATTAGAATAGTTTAGAGTTTTAGGTATGATAGATATAGACAAGCTGATATCAAAATCAATGAAGATGGTCAAGAATGACCCTTCAGAAGAGAACAAGTGCTCTCTCAAGACAATGAAGTTGATCAAAGCAAAGATCTTAGAGTTCAAGACTATGAAGAATGCACCTAAGTATGATGAAGCAGCAGAGATATCATTGTTGAGCAAGATGATTAGAGAGAGGAGAGAGTCTGCGCAGATGTATCTTGACTCAGGTCGTGATGACCTTTGCAAGATTGAGGAGGATGAGATTCAAGTGATTGGGGCTCTTCTGCCAAAGATGCCAACAAGAGAAGACATAGAGAAGTATTTAGATGAGAGATATCCAAATGGTGTAGGAAAAAGAGAGATGGGAATTGCAATAAAAGAGGTGAAAGGACATTTGGTAGGTGCTGATGGGAAGCTAGTTTCTGAGATTGTGAAATCTCGTCTAGTTGTATGATTGATCAACTAATTGTATCATACATGATTGTGTTGTGAAACACAGTCATGTTTTTATTTTTAACAAACATAATTCAAATGCATATATTCACATGATTGGCTTAGGAGACTTTGTGAAGATTTCGGAGAGGCGTGATGATCCAATAGATGACCAGTGGATCAACAATGAGAAGCCTGTGATGACCAAGGATGGACGACAAGTCATTGTCACTAGTGTTGACTACTCTACTGTGCCAAACAAGATACTTGGGCAAGTCAAGATGGATGACAAGCTCTTTGAGTATGAGTGGCAAGACAATGGTACATGCACAAAGGCAGTTGATAGGTATGGGAACCCTAAGAAAGCTGATGACGGTGACATGCTAGTGAAAGCAATATGACAAGCAACAAAGATAAGTATGTTGACTTGAATGACTTGGCTGAGGCGTCTTACAATGAGATGATTCGATTGAAGGTGATGCCAAGTAAGAATCCTAGAGAGCTGACAAATGATGAGAGGGCTTCTCTTGGTGAATTGCTGTATGACAAGATTGGTGACAACCTGCTTGACTGGGCTATAAACTATGAGAATTACCGCCCAACAAGTGTGCAGTTCAAGTTTGATGAGATGAAGATGTTCAAGACTCTTGTGCTAGACTTTGCAATGTGCTACTTGAATGGCATGGACTTGAATGAGTACTTCAGCTTAGAGATAAGAGATGACAAGAGATGAGTAGTGTTTTCATAGACATGAACCATGTTGCAAGAGAGGTGCTTGAGTCACACTATGCTATGTGCAGTGACAAAACTTTAGCTCTTGAAGTGGAGAGTCTTGCCAAGAAGCTGGCCAAGCCAAGCAGTGAAGACTATGATGCTATCAGGTGCTTGAAGGCATTGCTAAGCTATTGCAGCTTGAGAGGGGTTGACTTGAACAAGTACATTTCCCTTGAGATAAGTTGAATTTCTCTCTTGACATGATCTATTTTATAATTAGTTATAATGTTTGTGCTATATATAGCATATTGAGATGTTTTTTGTTTAACCTCCTTAAAAATTCTTTTTGATGGACAAGAAACCTTTTCCACAATTAGCCAACTCTAATAGGCTTGTGAAGTTCTCCGACATTGAAGGAGACTGTTTCAGTGGATTCAAGAATGAGAAAGAACGTATAAAGTACATGTCTAAGGCTTATGCTAACATGAGCATTGCTAAGGCCTTTGGCATATTCTATGGACAAGACATTGAGCAAGATGTCAAAGTGTCTCCTATTGTCAACAATGTGATCAACATTGAGATTGGGCATGTCTATATTGGTGAAGTAGAGTCTTTCAACAAGACATCAATGACATTCACCATCCCTGGTGTGAAAGAAGAGCTGTACTCTAATGAGAACTTCACAACTTGCTACAATGAGATTGAGAAGTATCTTGCATTGCATGACAACAAGCTAGCATTTGAAGTACGTGAGAAGCGAAACAACAAGTACTATGTGTCAGTCATCCAAGGATACTACAAGTACTGGGCAAACCGTATACTCAAGCAGATTGACAAGAAGCAGACTATCAAAGTCCACATTGATGGGCTTGTGAAAGGTGGGTATGTGTGCCACACAAACATTGATGAGTTGAATGACTTGACCGGTCGTGAGTACACACACTCAGTGTTCATCCCAGGATCACACATTGTGCTTAACATTGAGCATGACTTTGAGAAGTGGGTAGGTGAAGATGTTGAGATCATCCCACAGAAGTTCGTTGACTTCAAGACTATTGGATATGGCCCTAACAAGCTAGTTGAGAAGTCATTGGTAGGATCTAGGAAGCTTGTCTTGCAGATTGAAGGCAACAAGAACTTGTATGACTTGTACACTAAGAGCATGCTCAAGAAGAAGCTTGTTGACAATGGGGCAACAGTGTCTTCAGAAGAGCCTAGATATAGTGGCACAGTCACTGGCATAATCAACTCTTCAAAGAAGTGTGGAGCATTTGTTGAGCTTGATGGCATGTACATCACTGGCTTGCTGCCGGTTGACTCTACAGACATCTTGAACTACAAGCCTGGTGACCACATTGAAGTTGGCATCAAGGAGTTTGAAGTCCAAGAAGGCAAAGAGCCATTTGTAGTGAACAAGAAGGGATATGTAGTCAGCTGCAACACAAGACCTGTGTTCAAGAGCTGATTGCAACACACATGCGGTTTCTACATAAAAAAACAGCTTGCAGGATTGAATCTTGTGGGCTGTTTTTCTATGTTCACCATGTGAACTAACACAACGCTAAAGACGTTGTATCTTCCTGCTTATCAAGTTTGCTTACAAATTTGTTATAAGCAATCTTTACAGGCCCTTTTATACTTGTTTGATCTGTTCCAGACCTATCA
>Ga0265301_10000361_pt1 | contig 68240 bp, 68 predicted proteins | sample AusTroGonzalo_MG_2_FD_193488 | JGI IMG/M metagenome (GOLD analysis project Ga0265301, IMG submission 193488) | Bovine rumen microbial communities from tropical cattle in Woodstock, Queensland, Australia - Gonzalo_04 | ecosystem: Host-associated > Mammals > Digestive system > Stomach > Rumen ... | reverse complement strand
CGGCACAGGCGACCTATATCGGTGTCACAAATGATTTAGAACGACGTATGTATGAACATAAACTGGAATTAATCAACGGATTTACCAAGAAAAAACATATTCATAAATTGGCATACTATGAATGGTATACCGATATAAACGTTGCAATATCGCGCGAAAAAGATTTGAAAAAATGGAAACGTGCGTGGAAGTATCGATTAATAGAAACGACGAATCCCGAATGGAAAGACCTGGCCGCGTATATTGACGAGCAAATAGCGTTGGAAAAAGATAAGAAAATTTAATAGACCCTATTCCTGCCTGCGCAGGAATGACAATTCTCTGGAATTCGATTCAAGAAATTCGGTTTAAACCACTTTGCACGCTTTGCACTGCGGAAAACACCGGCATTTGCCGGTGTTTTTTATAATCCCATCTTATCCCGCATCGCAACCAACACCGGTGTTGGAACACCAAGTCTTTCTGCGCGGGCGATTATACCACGTAATGCCGATATGCCCTCTACAGTGCCTACAATTTCTTCGCCGCGCGCAATCGCCATGCCGCCGGAAAAATTGCGACTGGTTTCCGATGTGGCAGAAAGAAACAAATCCCCTATTCCACACAGGTCTAAAAATGTTTCAATTTTTGCGCCCATTTTGCAACCAATGGACGCGACCTCGCCCCAGGCACGGGTAAATATCATCGCACGTTCGTTTTCGCCTGCAGATGCCACAAAATTATATCCACAAATTAATGCAACCGCATTTTTACCAACACCACACATTTGCACACCAACGATATCGTCGCTGTCGCTTAAGTAAAGTTTATTAAGTATTTCGTGCCCTGCCCGTCGTACAGCGTCTGTACCCGCAATGGTCGAACCCGTGGGAACACCCCGTGCAACCTCGGCTGCGAACTGGGGACCGGACAGCACGCCGAAATTAACACAGTTCGGTAATACATCCGTTAATATTTCCGACATAAATTCACCGGTTGTGGGTTCCGCGCCCTTGGTGCAAATAATAACCGGTTGGCCGCGATAAAATTCACGCGCACGCATCATTGTTTCACGAAAAAATGCCGCCGGTGTCACAATCAACCATGCATTCATTTTTTCCATATCACGCATATCTGATGTTACACGCAGATTTTTAGGCATTTCCACATCATCAAAATTTTTATACGCGCCATCATATGACCACATAACAACATCCGCACCACCACGCGCAGACACCACCCCCAGCGCGGTTCCCCATGCACCAGCACCAATTATACCAACCTTCATTTTACCTTCCTTAATTTTTGACGAATACGCGGCACAACAACCAAACCATCGTCTGATAAATCAATTGCACGCATATATGCGTCCGCCGCCATACTATTATTTTTAACCCGCGTGTACAAATCGCCCAAGTTTTCAAACAACGACGAACATTCACGTGCGACATCGCCCACACGCGAAATCAATTCCAGTGCGGCAACCGCCCCCTCGCGCGCGGCAACCACACGTCCCAAAACATCCCACGCATAAACATCCGACGGATTGCGTTTAACCAGGTTCATTGCATATTCATATGCCACATCCAGTTCGCGATTTTCCGCCGCCCAAATTTTGGCCTGTAACGCCAATATTTCGCCGTCCAGTCCCAAAACATCCGATGCGGCATGAATGTCCGATGCGGCACGATCAAGATTTCCAAACGCAAAATAAATGCGCGCACGCATTTTGAGGAAAAACGCATGATTGTCATCGGACAATCGTTCGTTATTAATCGCGCGATTAACAATTTTTAATGCCGCACGCTGATTGTCATTGGCAATATAGTATGCAACCAATTTATTAATCGCCGGCACAAACATCGGAAATGTTTTTAATATGCGATGTAATTTTGATATATCTTTATCGCCTTCGGCCATGCGCAACATAGCAAATGGATAATACGGACTCGTGCGCTTTATTTTTGAAAAGTATGATGCATAATCGCCACCGTTATTAAAGAAATATTGTCCCAAATAATATGTGATGGCATCACTTTCGTTCTGGCCGCCCTGACCTATTATTTCCGCAAAACGCAACAATAACACAGACAAATCTGAATACATCATTACCTGGGTATGCGAAACATTTTGAATCAAGCTAAACGCCAACGCATTTTTAATACCACCGTATTCAGCCCAATCTGGAATATCGTCAAATTCGGCAACAAATATTCCACCCGGTTGTGATGTGAACGCATCATATAACGCCGCCGCCGCATCCGCCATATCGTTATGACGATAAAAAGACATAATGTAAAGGTAATCATTTATATTCATAAATGCCGGCAAAACATGGGAAAACTCATCCACCGCACGTGCGACATCACCTGTTTCGGCATATATCTGACCACGAACGAACGATTTCCAGGATTCACTGGTTTCCAACGAATCAATGAACTTTAATGTTTCCGTCTTGTGATTAACGGCAACGGACGACCATATACGCAGTGGTGCCGCCAGTGCAGATTTATCGTTTTTATGACGCGAATACATTTCGTCCCACATGTCATTATTCACCAAATACGCATCATAAATTAATCGCGCCGCCGTCCCAGATTCATTTTTCAAATCCGCCGCATTTTCGGGCATATGCCCACCAAGAAACGCGGACATAACCTTGGTATTTCGGACGACGTCCGATTCATTGCCATCCAAAATTTCAGCAAAGCGATTGGCAGCATCAAAATCATTTACGTATGCCGCATGCTGGGCCGCCAAAAAAGCGCCGTATTTTGTCGGGTTAATAATGCCTCTATTATTAGAACCCAACACACCATCGCGCCACAGCGACACACCCACAACAGCAAACATGCCCACAACGGCGCAACAAATAAATAAACTTTCTACCTTTTTCATAACAAATATGCTACAATATTGTTTATGAATAATAAAGCCAAATTTAATCGTTATGCGGAAATGCTGCGCGAATGGTCGAAACGCATGAACCTGGTCGCGCCCAGCACTCTGAACGACATAGAAAACCGCCACTTTGCCGATTCCGCACAATTGGCGGATGTGTTGCCACACAACGTGCATATAATCGACCTGGGCAGTGGCGCCGGTTTTCCAGGTATTGTTTTGGCAATATTGGGCTGGAACGTTACCTGTATTGAATCGATTGGAAAAAAAGTTTCTTTTCTTACCGCCGTCAAAGATGAATTGAAATTAAAAAATTTAGAAATTTACCACGGTCGCGTGGAAGATTTTGTCCGGCATTTACCGGCAAATTCTTCAAATTTTATATTCACCGCACGCGCATTTGCACCATTGATTAAAATATTGGATTATGTTCGACCGACAAATTACCGGCTTTTTTTATTAAAAGGCCGGGAAATAGAATCAGAAATATCGATTGCAAAACAAAAACACAAATTCAAATATGAATTAATTCCATCAAAAACCGGCGATGGGTTTATAATAATCATTGATAAAAAATAATTATTTCATATGAAATAAATAATAACACATTGAAAACAGTTGTTTTTTATTTTACAAAAACAATGATTCCTTTATCCAAAAACGAATCGGCGCAAACAAACAAAAAGGTTATTTCATATGAAACAAACTATAACACACTGATTTTACTGTTTTCTTATTTTATATTTTTTATATCTTGACCGGCCATAAATATTTATTTTATGGTTGTAACGTAATGGAAAGGGCAAAATGACACAAATAATATCTTTTGCAAATCAAAAGGGCGGGGTGGGAAAAACCACCACGGCGATAAACATCGGCGCATCACTGGCGACAATCAAACGCCGTGTATTGCTTATTGATTTGGACTCTCAGGGAAATGCCGGAACGGGACTTGGATTCGTGCGCAGTGCGCACCGTCAAAGTGTATATGGTGTATTAATGGGTACGGCGCGTGCCACAGATAATATATTGACAACCGCGATACCAAACATGCATATTATGCCGTCATCTATGCAAATGGCGGATGCAGAATCCGAATTGATGGATATGGAACGGCCACAATATCGTCTGCGTGACGCATTGGCAGAAATCGCACCACATTATGATTACATACTGTTGGATTGTCCACCGGCATTGGGGTTAGTAACGATCAATGCGCTAACGGCTTCAAATTCGGTCATTATCCCTATGCAGTGCGAATTCTATGCGCTTGAGGGGATTACCCACATGGTTAATTCCATAAACGAAATAAAAAAACGCTGGAATCCGGAACTTGAAATACTGGGCGTATTGTTAACAATGTACTCTAAACAATTTGCTTTAACCAGGGCGGTTGAAGAAGACGTTCGTAAAAAATTCGGTGATGCAGTATTTAAAACCGTTGTACCACGCAATGTCCGTGTGTCCGAGGCACCCAGTCACGGCAAACCGGCATTATTTTATGACTTTAATTCACCGGGTGCCCAGGCTTATTTGCGTGTCGCAACCGAGGTTATTCAAAAAACAGAGCAGGGGGTATAAACATGGGAAAATTTGGATTAGGACGTGGTTTGGATGATTTAGAAAAAGAAATTGGTGCAATACCAGATATTTCCGTATTAACTGGCACAGAACGCGTGGTCGTAAAACAAATACCGCTGAATCAAATTGGCGCCAATCCTAATCAGCCACGAAAAACTTTTTCCGACACAGAATTGGCGGATTTGGCGGCATCTATTCGCGAAAAGGGGGTTTTACAACCAATTTTATTGCGTGCAGTCACAAACCGTCCATATATGTATGAAATTGTTGCGGGGGAACGTCGTTTTCGCGCCAGTAAATTGGCAGGAAAAACAGAAATTCCAGCATTGATAAAACATTTATCTGACGAAAACACGATGGAAATCGCATTAATTGAAAATGTGCAACGTGAAAACCTGAACCCCATAGAAGAGGCCGGCGCATACAAGAACCTTATGCATGAATGCGGATACACATTATCGGACATCGTTCGTTTAATTGGCAAATCGGAAAGCTATATTCGCAACGCCATGCGTTTAATGGAATTACCCGCTTCTGTTCAGCAAATGGTTAAAGACGGGGATTTATCCGCATCGCACGCACGCGCAATAGCGGTTTCGGAAAATCCGATTGAAATAGCCAATGAAATTATCAATAACAAATTAACGGTCGCACAAACTGATAAACTAGTAAAATCTACCAAACGTTCAACGAAAAGCCGTTCATTTACAACACATACAATTGATACCAAAACACTGCAAACAATCGAATCGAATATTAAATCCGCATTAAATGTGCCCGCAAAAATTATTGAACGCCGGGGCGGGGCGGGGCGCATTATTTTGGAATATTCATCACGAATCGAAATGGATGAATTAATTAAAAAGCTAATAAAACAATAAAAAACACCGGCAAACGCCGGTGTTTAAAATTCAAACAATTAAATAATTATTTAACTGTTGTTGTGGCATTACGATTCCATTTCCAGACGCTTTCGCCTGTACCCTGGACCAATGGACGTTCTTTACCATAAGAAATGGTGGAAATACGTCTTGCATCAACACCATCATTTACGATAACAGATTTCGCCGCGTTTGCACGACGTGCACCCAACGCCAAGTTGTACTCTGTGGAACCACGTTCGTCGCAGTTACCAGCAATTTGAATCTTGACATTGTCATGGTTTTTCATGTACAGGGACTGACCCAACAGATTGACACGTGCCGCATCCGAAATTTCCGAAGAATTGAATGCAAAGAACACGCGCTGATCGTTCAAATCAGCCGGTTCTGTGATTTTAGATGAACCGCCACAAGCAGCCAACATAGCCGCCGCGCCAGCCAACATTGCAAAGTTTTTTATTTTCATGAAAATACTCCCTTGAGTTTCTGTTACTCGTGGTATAGTCTATAATAAAATGTTTGTAAAAGCAAGGAAAAACCAAAAATGTATTCGGAAGAATTACGTGATTTGTTGATAAGTGGTGTAAAATGGGAACTAAGCGAATGCTCAACAACTAATTTGACCCCAACCCAAATGGCAACACCCGCGGCACAAAAGATGAACAACACAATTGTTCCACCGGTTTCACCGATTCAAGTGATATCGGAATCAACGGCGATATCCATGGCTGCGCGTCCAAACGATTTGGATTCGCTTTGTCGTATGATTGCAGAATTTAATCATCCTTTGCGTGCTGGGGCAACAAATGTTGTTTTGCCATGGATCGCACCAAAACCAAATGGATTACTCGTTGTGACAGATATGCCCGGTGCCGACGATGACGCAACAGGAACAATACTTTCGGGCGCAACCGGCGAATTAATGAATAAAATGCTGGCCGCAATTGATATGTCGCGTGAAATGGTTTCCATTATCCCGATGTTGTTTTGGCGCACACCTGGTGGCCGTGGACCAACACGTGATGAAATTGTTTTGGCACGCCCGTTTGTTAACCGCGCAATAGAAATGTTGGCCCCGCGCGTAATTCTAGCGATTGGTTCGTTACCTGCAACTGAACTGGGAAATATTCAAATCGCACGAGATCATGGTAAAATTGTTGAATTGGACAGCGGAATAAAACTGGTCGCGATGTATCATCCAAATTATATTATGTTAAAGCCCGCCGCAAAACGCGATGCGTGGGCCGTATTACAAAATGTACAAAATTTGTTGAAAACAGCATAAAAATAATGAATAATTCACCTATGTTTAACAAAGGAGTTTAACATTAAACCCGCAATTAATAATGATAATCGTCGCGATATGGGGCCACGTATGAACGGGCGTATATTCGCAAAATCAGTTCAGGTAATAAGCGCAACTGGTCAGAATCTGGGCATTATGCCAACATCGTCGGCGTTGCAGTTGGCAATGGACGAAGGTTTGGATTTGGTTGAAATCAATGCCAACAATACGCCACCCATTGTAAAAATTATGGACTATGGCAAATTCAAGTATGAACAGAAAAAACGTGCAAGCGAGGCACGCAAAAATCAAAAAACCGTTGAATTAAAAGAAGTTTGGGTTAAACCGTTTATTGAAGAAAACGACCTGAACATAAAAATGAAAAAGGTTTTTGAATTTCTGAATGATGGAAATAAAGTCAAAATTGCCGTTATGACCCATGGAAGCAAGAAAGTCTTGGCACGTGGTCGTGATGCAATTCCGGAATTATTTGCACATATTTTGGAAATTGTTGATGGTCGCGCAACTTTGGAATCAAAATCAAAGCCAGATGAACGAACAAAATCTATTATTATTGCACCGGTAAAGCAATAACAAGAACACTAACAAAAAACACCGGTGTTTGCCGGTGTTTTTTTTTCATAAAAACATTAATCAAATGGATTATCCGCTTTTTTATATTCAATCACAATTGGTAAATGTTCCCATTTTAATTCCGTTGCAATCCCACGCCGCAAATAACGCGTATAAGATTCGGGAATGTCGGATGCGCCACCAACATTAATGGAGATACGCATTGGGTGACGCCCGACCTGGCGTGCAAATTTGATTTTCATCGGACGTTTAAGACGTGACATAGGTGGCTGACGTGTTTCCACCAACTTTTCAATAATTCGATTTAACAAACTGGTCGGAACGGTTGCATTTGCTAAATCGTATTGTTCATAAATTCGTTTGAACATATTCTGGACACCTGTACCGGTTTCCGCCGATACAGCCAAAATCAACGGTCTTATAATTTGATGGAAAGAATTGGTAAACTGGTGCTTTAACTTCAATAATTTTTCATCACGAATTTCCGGTTCAACCAAATCCCATTTATTAAGCGCAACGCAAAGGATTTTACCCGCATCATAAACACGACCGGCAATGGATAAAGCCTGGTTTTCAATATTGCGCGTGGCATCGACCATTAAAATCACAACTTCGGCCTTTTCAATTGCATCCAGTGATTTTAACGCGGACAATGTTTCCACATCATCTGTTACGCCCGATTTACGACGAAGTCCCGCTGTATCCATTATTACAATATCGCGTCCGTAAAACTTTGTTGGAATCTTGACCGTGTCGCGCGTGATACCGGGGGCATCTTCGACAATCTGACGTTTTTCACCAAGTACACGATTTACAAAAGTAGACTTTCCGACATTTGGTTGTCCCAAAACAGCGATTTTTATACGCGAATCGGTGCCGGTCTTTTCCGGCTTTTTTTCATTTTTTTCATTTGCGATTTTATCCATAAATTTGTACAACGCATCAAACCCGCGTTTATGTTCAGCGGACACCAAAACAGGCTCACCAAATCCCAATTTATAAAATTCGTTTACATCAGCCATGCGCGAAGACGATTCGGATTTATTCACAATCAGCAACACCGGTGATTTTGTTTTACGACGCACCATACGCGCCCAGTTCAGATCTTCATCGGTCAAACCGACACGCCCATCAACAACAAATAACACCGCATCAGATTCAGCAATCGCGCCCACCGCCATATCGGTTGAATCATGTGCAATACCCGACCGCGCGCTTTCCAACCCGGCCGTATCCATAATATCATAATCGCGTTCACGAACGACACCACCAATGGTGTCACGCGTAACACCCGGACGATCATGAACCAGCGCATCCCGCGTTCCGGTTAATGCATTAAACAATGTCGATTTGCCCGTGTTGGGGCGACCCGTTATTACTATTTTCATATTATTTTCTCGTTGCTTTTTTGTGATTATAAAGCAAAAATATAAATAAGCAAATAAAGGAAGTGCAAAGATGAAACAAAAGAACAAAATCCGTCATAATCACATTTGGGATGTTATTACACGCCCAAAACGTTATTTTTCAAAAATAGTTGCAGATGGTAACCTGGACGAATCTATGTTCAAGGCGTTTATTTACGGTCTTATTGGCGGATGTTTAGTGTTGGCGATACGATTAATTGGTGGTGCAACAATCACAATTGGTTCCGTATTTACAGCCGTGATTATTATGCCGGTGTTGGCTGTTGCGCTGTTATTTGTTGGTGGTGGGCTGCTTATGCTGGTATCCGAAATAACGGGTGGCGAACGCGATTGGGAAATCGCGATCAAGGGGCTGGCATCTATAATGTTTGTGTATCCAGTAATCTTGGTATTAAACGCGTTGGCATTTAATTGCACATCACTGTGGATAATAAGCATTTTGTGTGACGCATATTTGCTGTTTTTATTCTATAATATTGGTGCGTATTGTATGCGCGGAAAAAAGTCCAATGTCATTATGGTTGTCGCGATGATTGGATTGTTTATGGCGACTGTTTATATGACTAATTATCGCATAGGTTGGTTTATGTTGAAAAACGCCAGTGCGACATTGGCGTGTTTAATTTAGTAAAAACGGAACAGTATATCATGGCAAAAAACACTATTAAAATTGTCGATGTTCAAAATAAAAAAACCGAAATAACCGACATTATTAAAACAGCCGAACAATTACAGGAAAAGTGTTCCAGATACGGCATTAATGCGTTTCAGCCGGGCGCTATCAAAGAACTTAAAATGGCGTTACTGTTGGGACACAATTGGATTTGTAACAAGGCCCAGGCGGACGCATGTTCGGTTGATGAAAAATGTCTTTATGAATATCTTAGCGCGACCGAAAAAGGTAACGGTCAAATAGACCGCTTTTTCAAGGACGACCCTGATGACCCCGCACAACACGAAAAATATGAACAATCAATGAAACGTGTTTTACGGAATGAATGTTTCTATTTGGCGTACACTAATTCGAACCCATCAAAACCATTAGATATTTTGAGAATATACAGGGTACCAACCGCCGCAATTCAAACCGAGACCAACCGTCAACTATCAAATTCGCGAAATAGTATATCGCACATTGGATTCGATGAAACCTTTGCAAAAAAACACGGCACACTGGTGTACCCGAAAAAATCAATTAAATAAACTTAATTCATTATTTTGATTATTGGATTTGACCCGTTCGTTGGCAATTTCTACATATTGTGGATTTATTTCGAAACCAATGAAATTTCTTTTTAACTTTTTACAAACCTTCATTGTTGTACCAACACCGGAAAAAGGATCAAATACCACATCACCCGGCTTTGAACTGGCGCGTACCAGTCGTTCTATTAATTTTTCAGGTTTTTGAATTGTGTTTAATAATTCGCGACTAACCAGTTCTTTGGATTTGTATGTTAATTGCTTTATATCACCCCAAACATCGCCGGGATTTTTGCCATTTTCGTTAAATTTTGTTTTGTTATATTTGCCGTTTTTCACAGATGGCACATTTTCACATCGTCTGCGCTGTGTTAATTCCACCATTTGCGGAACCCGTATATCATCCAAATTAAATGTATCAGCCTTGCCCTTGGAAAAATATGCAATTAAATCGTAATTATTTGTATAATTTAACCGCCCTTGGGCCAATCTGCTGGGCTGGTACCAGATTATTTTCCGATTCAGTGTCAGATATTTTCTGTAATCTATAAAATCTATACAATTATCCTTGCCAAACAAATACAGTGTTCCGCCCGGTTTTAATACGCGCGAAAATAGTTTTATCAAATTTAAATTAAATTCCTGGATATTGGAAATCCTGTCCCATTCTTCCTGGGTAACCCCATATGGTCCATCACAGATTATTAAATCAACACTGTTATCATCCAGTTTCTTTATCAATTTAAATGTGTCGCCACAATATAATCTGTTAAGTTCCAGCATTCCTTACCTTTTTGCTTAAATATTCAACTTTTGAAATATTTTTTCAATAAATAAAATATTTGCAAACAATCAAATATGCTTTATAATCACGCGCGACGGGGTTTAAATTGTTCATTTTTGTGCTTAGATATCAAACAGAGTACAAAAACGAATGATTTTCTCCGTCGAAGATGAATAAAATAACTAAAACAGGAGAATTAAGTATGTTATTTGGCTTAATAAACAAAGATGAAAAAACACATTTAAACAACCCAATCGTGGTAGAGGTTCCATATGGCAACGAAACACTGCGTTTGGAAACTGGTCGTATGGCGAAACAGGCAAACGGTGCGGTTTTGGCAACGATGGGCGGAACAATGGTTTTGGCAACTGTATGCGCCGAAAAGACCGCGGTCGAAGGCCAGGATTTCTTTCCATTAACCGTTGATTACCAGGAAAAATTTGCATCCGCTGGTCGTATTCCGGGTTCCCGCGATCGCCGCGAAGGCAAGGCTTCAACCGCCGAAACACTGATTGCGCGTTTGATTGATCGTCCAATCCGTCCGTTGTTCCCAGAAACATTCAAGAACAAGGTTCAAATTATCGCACAAACTTTTTCATACGATAAAAAGAATCAGCCTGATGTTTTGGCTATGATTGCATCATCCGCGGCTTTGGCATTGTCGGGTGTTCCGTTTGCGGGCCCAATTGGTGCAGCACGTGTCGGCTATGCAAATGGCGAATATTTGCTGAATCCGTCCAAGAAAGAAGTAGAAGAATCTGAAATGGATTTGGTTGTTGCGGCAACATGTGATGGCGTTTTGATGGTCGAATCCGAAATCGGTGAATTGGACGAAAAAACAACACTGGGTGCCGTTAAATTCGGTTTTGACGCACAACAAACTGTTATCAAAGCAATTAACGAATTGACCGAAAAAGCGGGTAAAGAACGCTGGGCAACACCGGAAAAAACACCGGAATATGTTGCAATGGAATCCGACTTTGAACAATTTGCAGGCCAAATCGAAGAAGCGTTGCAGATTAAAGAAAAGTTGGTTCGTTTGGAAACATTGGCAAACATTCATGGATTGGCCAAGGCACGCATTCCGGAATTATTCCCGGACACAACGGTTGCGACATCCACACTGGAATCGGCGGCGGATGAAATCGTTGAAAATATTACTGCACGTATTATGCGCGGCAATATTTTGGCGGGCAAACCACGTATTGATGGCCGTGATACAAAAACCGTTCGTCCCATTGAAATTGAATTGGGCGTTTTGCCACGTGCACATGGTTCCGCACTGTTTACACGTGGCGAAACCCAGGCTTTGGTGTCATTAACACTGGGTGGTGGCAAAGATGCATTACCCATTGAATCTTTGGATGGTGCCGAAGAACGCGACTTTATATTAAACTATAATTTCCCAGGATATTCTGTTGGCGAAGCCAAGGGTTTAAAGTCGCCGGGTCGTCGTGAATTGGGTCATGGTAATTTGGCATGGCGCGCGTTGCACCCGATGGTGCCAAGTCGCGAAAAATTTGACTATGTTATCCGTGTTGTGTCGGACATTTTGGAATCAAACGGTTCTTCGTCCATGGCAACAACATGCGGTGCAACATTGGCAATGATGGACGGTGGTGTTCCATTAACACGTCCGGTTGCCGGTATCGCAATGGGGTTAATCAAAGAGGGCGACGATTACGCGATTCTGACCGATATTTTGGGTGACGAAGACCACCTGGGCGATATGGATTTCAAGGTAACTGGTACCGACCAGGGTATTACCGCGCTTCAGATGGATATTAAAATCACATCTATTACATTTGAAATTATGGAACGCGCATTGGCCCAGGCAAAGGACGGTCGTATGCACATTTTGGGCAAAATTGAAAAAGCGATCAAGGCACCGCGTAAAACGGTTTCTGAATTCGCGCCACAAATGTACACGATGAAAATCAATCCAGACAAGGTTCGTGATGTTATCGGCAAGGGCGGTGTCGTTATCCAGGCATTAACCCGCGAAACAAACACAACCATTGATTTGGAAGATGATGGCACAGTCAAAATTATGGCAACATCCAAAGAGGATGCCGATGCCGCGATTGCGCGCATCAAGGACATTGTCGCAGAACCCGAAGTTGGCGAGATATATGCCGGTGTCGTATCGGGGGTCAAGGATTTTGGTCTGTTTGTAAAAATATTGAACGGATTTGAATCTATGGTTCATATTTCCGAAATCACTGGCGAACGTATCGCTAAAATCGAAGATGCCAAAATCAAGGAAGGCGACAAAGTATTTGTTCGTTACCTTGGTGCAGACAAACGCGGTAAAACCCGTATGTCTATGGTTGGAATCGATCAAAAGACCGGTAAAGAAGTCAAATAGTAAAGCAAAAATGTGCCTCGGTCTGAGGCACATTTAAACATGAACTGTCAAGGACAAGAAATGGAAGATCGTATTAATTGGTCAGATCAAGATTGGGCAAAATATTTAAATTGTCCAGTTGAAAAAATTCCAGAATACAGAAAGGCACTGTCCGCGAATATTGTTATGGAAGTGCACTTTTGTGAAGCAAACGAACGATACGAATTCCAAATATTCAAAATAGTCATTGGGCCAAAAGGAAGAAAAATAAAATCACCGGTGTTGTTTGATTGGGTGCACGCTTATCATGACAAGGCACAGGTCGTTCGTTGTGCAAACGAAATGATTTCATCATTGGAACTGAAAGATGATGTGGCAAAAAAATTTAATGTTCCGGCAAAGTCAGTTCAAATGATGTTAATTCGTGAAAGATAAAGGATTGTAAAATGGAAATGCAAGATTTGATGCAACAGGCACAACAGTTACAGTCGCGCGTTGCTGCAGCCCAGGAAAAATTGGCAAACACCAAAATTACAGGCATGGCATCGGGCGGCGCGTGCATTGTTGAAATGACCGGTAAATACGATTTATTGTCTGTGAAATTGCGTGAAGATATTGCTGGTCGCAGCGCCAAAGAAATATCCGATATTGTGATGGCGGCATTTCGTGATGCTAAGTCCAAGGCTGATTCTGTTATTGATAATGTTATGGGTGATGCGACGGCTGGAATGCCTTTGCCAGAATAGGGGGAAAACATGGAAGAAAATAAATTATCGTTCGAAGAGGCTTATAAACAATTAACCGAATTGGTTAAAAAAATGGAATCGGGCGAATTGCCATTGGCTGATTCTGTTGCCGCATACGAACAGGGTATTAAATTAAAGGCATATTGTGAACAGATGCTTAAAGAAGCCGAATTAAAAATCGAAACATTAAAGGTTTCATCAACCCAAGAATAACGGATTATGCCGTGTCTGAAAAAAGCAAATTAACACCCGTAATGCAACAATATGTTGATATGAAATCGGAAAATCCCGATGCGTTGTTGATGTTCCGACTGGGTGATTTTTATGAATCTTTTTTTGACGATGCAAAAATAATAAGTGAACAGTTGGGGTTGGTTTTAACATCGCGTGGATCGGACGGCGATGGTGAAAATATTCCTATGTGCGGGATTCCGTGGCATGCGGCGGACAATTATTTTGGGCGACTTGTGCGTGCGGGATTTCGTTTGGCATTGGTTGAACAAATGGAAACCCCGGCCCAGGCCAAGGAACGCGGTCACAAATTTATCGAACGAAAAATTATTCGTGTTTTAACACCGGGAACACTGACAGATGAAAATTTATTAAATCCAAAATCATCTAATTTTTTGGTCGCAATTGCGCCGATGGAAAATGGCGCGTTTGATATTGCGGGCTGTGATATTTCAACAGGCGAATTTTTCGTTGGCGTGTCCGATAATTTAATTGATGATATGGTGCGTGTATCACCCGCGGAAATAATTTACCCATCCGCCATTGCGGAAACGCCGGAAATCATGCACATACGCGACACTTTCAAAACAACACCGGTTTATGAAAAGTTATATCTGCGTTCGGACATTGATACGATTGTATCGCGCGTATTTGCTGGCGCGATTGGTGATGTGCAAAACAAGAATGGTGCAATTTGTTTACTGGCCGGATATTTATTTAACACACAGCGCGGTGCAGAAATCACTTTCCGTGCACCACACGGGTTTAAAAGCGGCGCACAATTATTAATTGATTCCGCAACTTGGAAAAGTTTGGAAATAGACGCACCAATTAATGATGGTGGAATATGTTTATTGGATGTTATCGATAAAACAAAAACATCCGCCGGCGCGCGTAAATTGCGCGGCTATTTGCGTTCACTTTCGGGCGATATGAACACAATCAAATCGCGCCAGGAACACATATCGCACATGGTAACAAATCCGAATGTTGCGGGTATGGTTGCAAACACTTTGGAATCGATACCCGATGTCGGTCGGTCTTTATCACGTTTGTTGTCGGGCCGCGGCACACCACGCGACATGAAACATATCTGCGATTTTTTAATTGAATTACCAAATGCAAAAATGTTGGCAACGCGACTGGATACTGGATTACAAAATATTTTTGAATCAATAAAGACGCACGATGCATTGGCATTGGAATTAAGAAAAGCGTTATCTGATGAATTGCCGACATTTTTCCGCGATGGTGGTGTGATTCGTGACGGGTTTGATGTGGCATTGGATAAAATGCGTAGACTTTCCCATGGCGCGCGCGAAACTATTGCGGGATTGCAATCACAATATGCCGCTCAAACGGGAATACACACATTAAAAATAAAATATAACAACATACTTGGATATTTTATAGAAGTTCCCGCCGCTCGTGCCGATGTGTTAATGGCACCGGATTCCGGCTTTATACATCGTCAAACAATGACCGGAAATGTGCGGTTTACGACCGAACAATTAATTAACCTGGATAACGATGTTCGCAATGCCGCAGAACGTGCCGCCGGGATAGAGGCGGAAATCGTATCTAATTTAACGAACAAGATTCGCGATGTTGCCGATGATATTTTGGCGGCTGCGGACATGTTGGCGGATTTGGATGTTTGGTTTGCACTGTCGCGTTGTGCATCACTTTATAATTGGACATGTCCAGAAATGACACAAAACACGGCATTTGATATTGTTGGTGGCCGCCACCCCGTTATCGAATATGCATTACAGAAGACGGGCGACGCATTTGTTAAAAACGACTGTAATCTAAATGTACGACCAATCGCACTACTCACCGGACCAAACATGGCGGGTAAATCAACATATCTGCGCCAAAACGCGCTTATTGTTATATTGGCACATCTTGGTTCTTTTGTTCCGGCAACGCGCGCCACAATCGGAATTTGCGACCAGTTATTCAGCCGCGTTGGTGCATCGGACAACCTGGCGGCGGGGCAATCAACATTTATGGTCGAAATGGCCGAGACCGCAAACATCCTGCATCGCGCAACCGAACAATCATTTATTATATTTGACGAAATAGGGCGCGGCACCGCGACATACGACGGTATGGCAATTGCCCAGGCGGTTTTGGAATATATGAACGGGCTTCGCGCGCGCACATTGTTTGCAACACATTATCACGAATTGACTGCGTTGGTTGGTGATGCGCCGGATAAATTACAAAATGTTGCGTGTTTAACCATTGATGTTCGCGAACACAACAACGAAATAATCTTTATGCATAAAATTGTCGCCGGTGTTGCGAACCGTTCATACGGTATTCATGTTGCACGTATGGCGGGCATGCCGGACGCGGTTGTTGCACGCGCGGCGGATGTTTTGGCTGGACTGGAAACACGCGAACCCGCACAAATAACACAACCACAAAATACCGCAACACCACAAAAACCTGTACATAGTGGACGCGTTGAATCACCGGGCGCAACAACAAAACAACTGGATTTATTTGGATAAAATATGGACGGTTGGATAATCCTTGATAAAGAATCTGGTCTTTTTTCACGCACGGCGGGCGGGCGCGTGGCGCGTATGTTCGGCAATAAAAAGTTCGGACATATCGGCACACTGGACCCGATGGCATCGGGCGTGTTACCAATTGCAATTGGAAATGCTACCAAAATGATTCCGTTTGTCGAAGAAGTAAATGAACCAATCAAAGAATATTTGTTTGGTGTGCGTTTCGGGTTTGAAACCGACACACTGGACATAACGGGACGCACGATTCGTGATGGTGGACGCGTGCCAACGGATGCGGAAATAGAAAAAATCTTGCCATCTTTTATTGGCAAGATAATGCAAACGCCACCGATTTATTCCGCGGTACATGTGGCGGGGCGCCGCGCATACGAAGTTGCGCGCGAAAATAAAGATATTGAAATACCGCCGCGTAAAATCACAATCTATGAACTGGAATATACCGGAAAAAGCGCTGATACATACGGATTCCGTGTAGTGTGTTCTCGCGGCACCTATGTCCGCGCAATCGCGCGCGACATTGCACAAAAGTTGAACACTATCGCAACGGTTGATATGATTTGCCGGGTGCGGTCGGGCTGTTTTGATATAAAAAACGCCGTTAGACTTGATTTTCTGGAAAATCTGGTTAATAATAGCGCGGACATCGGAAAATATCTGATGCCGGTGGATTTTGGACTGGGGGACATTCCGGTTCTTAATCTGAACGACAAAGATGCCGAATTATTCATGCACGGTGGCTTTGTTGATGTGTCGGCGCCCGATGGGTTGGCACGCGTATATTGCGGTAACTTTATCGGAATAGGGCGGGTCGATGCCGGCAAACTTAAACCGAAACGAACAATATAAAACAAAAAGGAAACATAATGTCCGTTACAAAAGCAAAAAAGGCAGAATTAGTTGCCGCATATAAAACAAGTGATAAAGACAACGGCGGCAGTGCCGCGTCCCAGGTCGCTGTTTTGACCGAACGCATTCGCAACCTGACCGAACATATGAAGGCAAATCATAACGATGAACATTCAAAACGCGGTCTGTTGTTGATGGTTAATCGCCGCAAGAAATTGTTGGCCTATATCAAGAAGAACAACGTTTCTGAATACGAAGACTTGATTAAGAAATTGGGTCTGCGTAAGTAATAAAAAACACCGCCAAAAATGGCGGTGTTTTTTTATTCTTTTTCTTCTTCTGTTGGTTCATCTTCGTGCTTTTCCACCAGGAACTTTTCCAACCAATGATTATCAAACTTTAATTTCCGCACGTCTTCGTTTTTAAGCAAACGTTGTTGCAGGGGAATTGTTGTTTTTACCCCCTCGATCACAAATTCATCCAGCGCACGTTCCGCACGCATTATGCACGCCGGCCGGCTGTGTGCATGAACAATCAATTTTGCAATCATGGAATCGTATGTCGGTGGAATTGTGTATCCAGTATAAACCGCGCTGTCCACGCGCACACCCAAACCACCCGATGGCGCATACAGCGATATTGTCCCCGGGCATGGGGTAAAGTTTTCCGGATCTTCGGCATTTATACGAAATTCAATCGCGTGACCATGCGGAATAATGTTTGATTGTGTATATCCCAACTTTTCACCCGCGGCGACACGAATCTGTTCCCGAACCAGGTCCACACCATAAACCATTTCGGTAACCGGGTGTTCCACCTGTAATCTTGTATTCATTTCCAGAAAATAAAACTTGCCATCTTGGAACATAAATTCAAATGTACCAACACTGGAATACTTCATCTTTTTTGCGGCGGTTTTACATATTTCAATCATATCGTCGCGCTGTTTCTGGGTCAGTGCCGCCGCCGGGCATTCTTCCATCACTTTCTGATTCTTGCGCTGCAGCGAACAATCACGTTCCCCGAAAATCACCACATTGCCGTGTTTGTCGCCCAGAACCTGAAATTCAATATGTCGCGGATGCAATAACAACTTTTCCATATACAGCGTATCGTCGCCGAAACCGGATTTAGCCTCTTGTTTTGTTATATTAAACGCCTCTGCCATTTCATCGGCATTCATCACCGCGCGCATACCGCGACCACCACCACCGGCTGCGGCTTTTAACATAACGGGGTATCCGATTTTTTCCGCCCATTTAAGCGCATCTTCGACCGATTTAATTGCGCCATCCGACCCCGGCACCACCGGCAGTCCACATTTTATCGCAGTTTTTTTGGCATTAACCTTGTCCCCCATTTTTTCAATCATGGCGGGGTCGGGTCCAATCCAAATCATACCGTGCTGTTCAACCTTTTGCGCAAAATCGGCGCGTTCGGATAAAAATCCATATCCGGGGTGAATCGCATCCGCATTGGTCAGCAATGCCGCCGTTAGAATCGCGGATTCGTTAAGGTAAGAATCCCGTGCGGGCGCCGGCCCAATGCACACAGATTCATCCGCCAATTGCACATGCATCGCGTTTTTATCGGCGGTCGAATAAACCGCAACCGTCCGAATGCCCATATCGCGACACGCACGAATTATTCGCAACGCTATCTCGCCACGATTGGCAATTAAAATCTTTTTTATTTTTGGCATATCTTATTCAACAATAATCAGTGGTTGGTCAAATTCAACGGCCGCGCCATCGGTCACCAATATTTTCTTTATAACCCCGTCAACATCAGACTTAATCGGGTTAAAGGTTTTCATAGCCTCTACCAATGCAACTGTATCGCCGGTATGAACGGCTGCACCAACCTTGATAAACGGTTTTGCCCCTGGTTCCGGCGCCAAATACACAACCCCCACCATCGGTGATTTAAGCGCATGCCCGGTTATTTGCGGTTCATCCACAACCGCGGAAATCGGCGTGTTTTTACCCGTTGCGACCGCGGTGGCGGCAACACCCCCCTTGGTCAAATGAATACGACGCGTGAACAGCCCGAATAAAAACCGGCGTTCAAAATCAATTTCTGTTACGCCCATGTCATCCATCTTCTTGGACAGGGATTCCATGGTTGCATTAAAAGACATTTTTTAATCCTCTTGTTAATAAATAAATCATTATGTCTTGTAACTTTAATTTTACACTTATCAGCCCGTAAAGTCAAGGCACCGGGTCGTATCCGCACCCACCACCGGGCCGACAACGCAATATGCGCTTTATTCCCATATAAACGCCACGAAATGCGCCATATTTGGCTATAGCCTGGGCTGTATATTCGCTACAACTTGGGATAAAACGGCACGCGTTCCGACCACCAATAATTGGTGAGACGTACCGTTGATAGCACCGTACCAAACACATGGCACCGCGCGCAAAAAATGACGGTTTATTCGGCATTTTGTGATTTGAGATTTTTATTTAAATAAGCCAACGCACGTGTCATGGCCGCCCGACCATCATCACGCGATGCATCCAATATAGCACGACGCGCAACAAAGACATAGTCCATGTCGGGTCGCAGATGTTTTTCATTAAAACGTATCCAGTCACGCAACAAACGCTTTGCCCGATTGCGTTGAACCGCGAATTTAAAGGTTTTCTTGGTCGCCGTCACCCCATAACGCGGCACATCTGGTATTACGCATGGCTTCATGCGTACGATAAAGAACGCCGATTTCGCCGTTGGGTTTTCATCGGTCATTAAAAAGTCTCTATGATTCTTTATCGTGTCTCGCATGATGGGTTATGATACCATAATATATAAATAATCAAACTTTTTTATATGGCACCTTGATTTTTTATAAATCACGTTTTATAGTGCAAAAAAATCAATATTTTGGGGGTAAAAGATGTACAATTGGCTGATGAAATTTTTTTCCGCGGACATGGCGATTGATTTGGGTACGGCAAATACATTGATTTATGTCAAAGGTCGCGGAATTGTACTTAACGAGCCATCCGTCGTCGCGGTCCAAGAAAACAGATTACAGGGGCGCAAGGAAATATTGGCCGTTGGTGCCGAAGCTAAACGTATGTTCGGCCGCACCCCGGGCGCAATTACTGCGGTTCGCCCGTTGCGCGACGGTGTTATCGCGGACTTTGAAGTGGCCGAGGAAATGATTAAATACTTTATTCGCAAGGTTCATCATCGCAGCCCGATCGCGGCCCCATTAATCATTATTTGCGTGCCATCATGCGCGACCCAGGTGGAACGTCGTGCTATTCAAGAGGCCGCCGATGCCGCCGGCGCACGCAAGGTGTATATTGTCGAAGAATCAACAGCCGCCGCGATTGGTGCGGGGTTGCCGGTGGAAAAGCCTTTGGGTTCAATGGTGCTGGACATTGGTGGTGGCACGACCGAAGTTGCGGTTATGTCACTGGGCGGAATCGTGTATTCCAAGGCCGTTCGTACCGCGGGCGACCAAATGGATTTGGATATTATTGAATTTGTCCGCAATAATAAAAACCTGCTGATTGGTGAAAATACAGCCGAAGAAATCAAAAAGAATATCGGCTGTGCAATTGCACCCAAGGATAAAACCAACGAATTATCTATGAAGATAAAGGGGCGTGATTTGTTGTCCGGAACGCCACGCGAAACGGTCATTACCGAAACACAAATTGCATCCGCATTGGCTCAAACGGTTTCGAAAATCATTAACACTGTACGTGAAGCTTTGGCAAACACGCCGGCTGAATTGTCCGCCGATATCGCCGATTTGGGTATAGCGATGACCGGTGGTGGTTCAATGTTGCGCGGGCTGGATGCCGCAATCCGTGCCGCAACGGGGTTGCCGGTATTCCTGGTTGATAATGCATTGGAATGTGTTGCATGCGGTTCGGGCAAGATGTTAAGCAGCCTGGACAAGAGCAAACATATCCTGCAAACAATGTATTAATAAATATTGCAATCCGATTTTTCTCTGTTATAATCGGGTTTGCTTTGGGTGGTTAGCTCAGTTGGCTAGAGCGTCACGTTGACATCGTGGAGGTCGTTGGTTCGAGCCCAATACCACCCACCAGAATTAAAAACGGGTTTGTCCCGTTTTTCTTTTTTCCTGATTTCTTGATTTATAGCATTTTTACTTTATAATGAAGCCGATAACAATAACGGGGTAAATTATGGCACAAAAATATTTGATTACATCGGCGTTACCATATGTTAATGGTGAATTGCACCTGGGACACCTTGTTGGATGCTGGTTGCCATCCGACGTATATGCACGTTTCTGTCGTGCGCGTGGGCGCGATGTATTGTATATTTGCGGTGCCGATGAACATGGAACACCGGCCGTTGTTGGTGCTGCACGTGAAAATATGCCCGTTATTGAATATAACAATAAATACTATGAAAAACATTTGCGTGCGGTTTGTGATTTTAACCTGTCATTTGATTTATACGGTCGCACTCATACACCATTACAAGAAAAATTAATTCATGATTTGTTTTCGCGCCTGGATGCCCAGGGGTTAATCGAAGAACGTGAAACGATTCAGCCATATTCGGTTGATGATGGTATGTTTTTGGCGGACCGCCAATTAATCGGCACGTGTCCAAAATGCGGATATGAAAATGCGCGTGGCGACCAATGTGATAATTGCAGCGCAACATACGAAGCCACAGAATTAAAAAATCCGCGTTCAACTATTTCTGGATCAACAAATATTGAAATGCGCCCGACAAAAAACCTGTTTTTCTTGGCATCTAAATTACAGGGCGAATGGAAAAAATGGTTATCTGAACACGCGCCAAAATGGTCGAAAACCGCATCGGCAATTGCACGCGGTTGGGCGGCGGACGAATTGCGCGACACATCTATTACCCGCGATTTGCCATGGGGCATTTCGGTAAATAAACCGGGTTATGAAAATAAAGTTTTCTATGTTTGGTTTGATGCACCGTGGGGCTATGTTTCTATATCACAAGCGGCAACGGATGATTGGGCATCTTGGTGGAAAAATCCGGATTGCTATTATGCACAATTTATGGGCAAAGATAATGTAAAGTTTCATGCGGTGTTTTTTCCGGAACAACAATTGGCTATGCATGACAATTGGAAAACCGTTGATATGCTGAAATCTATGAACTTTCTTAATTTCGAGGGTGGCAAGTTTTCAAAATCACAACACCGCGGCGTGTTTTTAGAAGATGCTATATCAATCGCACCATCTGATACATGGCGTTATGCATTGATGGCATCGGCCCCCGAAACAGACGATAACGATTTCACATTTGCGCGCTTTGCCGATATTGTGAATAAAGACCTGAACGGAATGTTGGGGAACTTTGTTTCGCGCGTTTGTAAATTAACCGCGAAAAATTTCGGGAACCGTGTTCCCGAAATTCAGAGTGCAGAGTTCAGAGTGCAGGGTTCAGAATTAGTTGAACAGATAAATGAAAAGATTGCCGAATTGACCACTGCATTGGATGCGTGCGAATTCCGCGCGGCTATTGTTGCATTGCGTTCGCTGTATGCGATTGGTAATGAATATATGACGGTGATGGAACCATGGACATTGGTTAAAAATGGCGATATGGCGGCGGCCGGTGCGGTGTTGAATACTTGTTTTCAATTGATTGATTTATATGCCCGTGTATCCGCGCCGTTTATACCGGATGCCGCCGAAAAAATGCAAAATATTTTCGCATCCACGCACGATTTGTCCTGGCCGGAACGGTTTGAATCACGCATTGCGAACGGCGAAGATTTTAGCGTACCGGAAAATCTGTTTAACCGCATTGACGATGAAACGGTTGCGGCATTAACTGAAAAATATGCACCGAAAACGGAAAACAAAATCGTGCCAATCGTCGCAAAAATTACGGCGGTAAAAAATCACGAAAGCCGCGATAACCTGCACATACTGACCGTGAACGATGGTGCACGCGACTTGCAAATTGTCTGTGGTGCGCCAAATGTTCACGTGGGTTTGATTGGTGTTTTGGCACCGGTTGGATGCATGTTGCCGGGGCAAAAGAAGCCCATTGGCCAACGCACCGTTGCGGGCGTAGAAAGTTTCGGCATGATGTGCAGCGCCGCGGAATTGGGCGTTGGCGACGACGGCGATAACATTATTGAACTAGGTAAAAATGCAAAAATTGGTGAAGAATATAAAGGATAAAAAATGTCTGAAAAGAATCAAAATAAAAAAATATTAATTGAAACAATTGCGGCTAATTGGGGCATGTCGGTGCGTGCGACAATTAAATATCTGAATGCATTTAAAAATCAAAAAACAAAATAATGCCCGATAAAAAAATACGGTTGGTTTTGACATCTTGTTGTGCACCATGTTCGTCGGGTGCTATAAAGCAACTGGCGGACGGCGAAATCGCCGGCATTGATGATTTTATCGTTCTGTTCTATAACCCAAACATTTTTCCAAATACGGAATATACTAAACGCATGAACGAACAAATTCGTTATTGCGAAAGCTTGGGTGTAAAATATGCGATTGGCGATTGGGACCATGGCGCATGGTTGCGTGCCGTAAAGGGTCTGGAAAATGAACCCGAACGGGGGGCGCGTTGTGACGTGTGTTTTGCATATCGTTTTGCATATGCGCGTGATTTTGCAATTAAAAACGGATATAACGCGGTTGCATCTGTATTTGGTGTATCGAAACACAAAGACCAAGCCCAGGTGGACACCGCCGCGCGACGCGTTTTGGGCGAAATTGAATATATTCCGATTCTATGGGACGAAAATTTGCGCCAATCAATTAATCGTGCATCTGACTTTTATCGTCAAAATTATTGTGGTTGCGAATTCAGTTTTCGCGCCCCACCACAACCGGCAATGGTTGGTATAAACAGTTGCGAAACGGTCAACAGCGAACTATAATTTATACATAAGACTAAGAGGTTATACTATGTCGTCTGTATTTGTTTTTCCAGGTCAAGGTGCCCAGGCCGTTGGAATGGGGCGCGAATTGTATGAATCAAACGCGGCAGCCCGTGCAGTTTTTGACGAGGTTGATGATGCATTAAATCAAAAACTGACCGATATTATTTTTAATGGTCCAATGGAAGAATTAACATTGACCGCTAATGTTCAGCCGGCGATTATGGCAACATCAATTGCCATGCTGCGTGCATCGGGTGCGATTGTACCCGAATATGTTGCCGGGCATTCTTTGGGTGAATATACGGCACTATGTGCGGCGGGCGCGTTATCGTTGGCGGATACGGCACGGTTGCTGCGTACACGTGGAAATGCGATGCAGAACGCTGTGCCGGTTGGTCGTGGACTGGTCGCCGTTGTTTTGGGACTGGACATTGATGTTGTTCGTGATATTTGTGCGAAAACCGACTGTGATGTTGCAAACGATAATTGCCCGGGCCAAGTTGTTATTTCCGGTGCCAAGGAAATTGTCGAAGACACCATTGAAAAATTAAAAGCGGCGGGGGCAAAACGCGCGATGCCATTGGCATTATCCGCACCAGTCCATTGTCGTATGCAAGAAAAATCTGCCGAAGAGATGCGCGTTGCATTGGAATCGGTTGATATAAAAACACCACGCGCATTGTTCATATCGAACAAAACCGCCGATGTTATAAGTGAACCAAACGAAATTAAAGACGAATTGGTTTACCAAATGACACATGGTGTGCGTTGGCGCGAATCTGTATTGAAAATGGCAGATTTAGGAATTACCAACGCAATCGAAATTGGACCTGGTAATGTTTTGTCTGGTCTTATTTCCCGTATAACAGATAAAATTGAATCAAAAAAATTAGAGGTATAAATATGGCAAAAAACGAAACTGTTAAATATTATAACAAAGGGTCTTATTTGGGTGAAATTACCATAAAACCACAAAGCATACATTTTGAACCATCTTGTGGTTTAGATATATGCGATGCAGTACGTACGGCGTTTGAAATATCAACGAAATATAATAAGACGGTTCAATTATCTTTTAACGATGTGAAACTTAATATTGGCACATCTAAAAAAACCATCATACAAAATGCTGTCGCTGCATATCATAACGGTATGAGTCTTGCATATTATAAAAACATGAAACAGAAATAAACAGGAGCAAAAAGCATGTTCGAATTAAAAGGTCGTGTTGCTTTGATTACCGGCGCAACCGGCGGAATCGGTGGTGCAATCGCACGCAAAATGCGGGAAGCCGGCGCAACCGTTGTTGTGTCCGGTCGAAATATTGCGAAATTAAACAGCGAATTCGATGATTCATTTATCAAAATTCCGTGCGATTTGTCCGCGGACGGCGCGGCGGTTGAATTGATGATGAATACTATCGATGCGGCGGGCAAGATTGATATTTTGGTGAATAACGCAGGCATAACAAAGGATACGTTGTTAATGCGTATGACCGATGAACAATTCGATGATGTGTTGAATACAAATTTGAAATCTTGTTTTAAATTGTGTCGCGCGGCGATTATGCCAATGATGAAAAATCGTTATGGTCGTATTATCAATATGGCGTCCATAATCGGTATTATCGGTGGTCCCGGTCAGGCGAATTATGCCGCATCCAAGGGTGGTATGATTGCGATGACAAAATCAATCGCGGCCGAGGTTGCATCCCGCAACATCACCGCAAACTGTATCGCACCGGGTTTTGTAAAAACACCAATGACCGATGTTTTGCCGGATGAATTAAAAGAAACGTATTTAAAGCAAATACCAGCGGGTCGCTTTGGTGAACCGGACGATATTGCAAACGCGTGTGTGTTCCTGGCGTCCGACGAAGCCGCGTATATCAACGGTCAAACAATCAATATTAACGGCGGTATGGGAAGATTTTAGGAATTTATGATTTCAGATTTCTGATTTATGATTGTGCAAATAAAACGCCATAAAATCAGAAATCATAAATCAGCAATCAGAAACATAAAATGACTTTTTATGACGTAATCATTATTGGTGGTGGACACGCCGGGGTTGAAGCCGCGGCGGCCGCGGCACGTCGTGGTGCAAAAACGCTTCTGTTGACCATGCGTGAAAGCGACCTGGGGGCAATGTCGTGCAACCCGTCAATGGGCGGGCCCGGCAAATCACAAATGATTGCGGAAATTGATGCGCTGGGTGGCGTTATGCCACGTGGTGCGGATGCCGCTGGCATTCACTTTCGCACACTTAACGCGTCACATGGCGCGGCGACCCAGGCATTGCGCGCACAAATTGACCGTGAATTATATCACAATGCGGTTAAAAAGATTTTGTCCGAATATAAAAAACTGACCATTATTTATGAACCGGTTGAAACAATTGATGTAGAAAACAAAATCGTAAACGGAAAATATAGTTTCAACGCAATTGTTTTCACAACGGGAACTTTCCTGCACGGCTTGGTTACACGTGGCGCGGAAAAAATTCCGTCCGGGCGTTTGATGGATAATGGCGAATACCAATCCGCCGACATGCACATTTCCGACGTATTAAGTGATTGTGGATTTAAATTAATGCGCCTTAAAACAGGTACACCGGCACGCATTTATCGCGACAGTATAAACTTTAATGTCTGTGAATTACAGCCCGGCGATAATCCGCACGATTGGTTCAGCGCACCAAACCCCGATAATAACTATTCCGCGGTTTGCTATATCACACACACAACCGAAAAAACCCACTGCGTCATTCGTGAAAATATTGCCGGCGCACCAATGTATAATGGCGACATTGTGGGTACCGGCCCACGATATTGCCCCAGTATCGAAGATAAAGTCATGCGTTTTCCATCGCATACTTCGCACCATGTTTTCTTGGAACCCGAGGGATTAAACAGTGACATAATTTATCCAAACGGATTGTCCACCAGTTTCGGTTCCGATATCCAGGATATGTGGTTGCGGACTATTCCGGGTCTTGAAAATGCCCGCATAGCCCGTTACGGATACGCGATTGAATATGATGCAATTGATGCGCGCGCATTAAACGATAAATTGCAAAGCAAAGATATTCCATATATGTTCTTTGCAGGGCAAATCAACGGCACATCAGGATACGAAGAAGCCGCCGCCCAGGGTATTGTTGCCGGCGCAAATGCCGCCGCCCATGCCATGGGTGGGGACTTTTTAGAATTAGACAGAACCAATTCGATGATTGGCGTGTTAATTGACGATATAACGACACTGGGGGTCGATGAACCGTATCGTATGTTCACTTCACGTGCCGAATACCGATTGAACCTGCGGGCGGATAACGCAATTGTACGTGTTGGCGAATTTGGTGTGAAGTGCGATTTAATCACCCAAAAACAGTTTAATGAAAAATATAAATTACACGAAAAAGATATAGCCAAAAATGATAAGTTTTATGCCGGATACATTGAACGCAATGCGCGGGAAATAGCCGCATACAAACGGGACGCCGAATTAAAAATACCACATGATTTTAATTATTCGGGGCTGCCGGGGCTGACCAACGAATTGATTGAAAAATTAAACGCAACACGCCCCGAAAATATTGCCGACATGTCACGAATTCCTGGCATGACGCCGGCTGGAATAATGGTCGTCCTGCGCAAAATAAAATCTTAAATTTGCTTAATTTAATACTGGAAATTCTTCAAAACATGGGCTAAACTAAGCGTCGTCGCCGGTGTAGCTCAGCTGGTAGAGCATCTCATTCGTAATGAGGGGGTCGTAGGTTCAAGTCCTATCACCGGCACCAGATTGGTAAAACAAATGAAAACGGATACAATAATTATTATTAGATAATTCCAGACTGCGCTTTGGCGGTGGCTGGGGCGCATATGGCGCCCGTTTTTTGTAAATAAAAGGATAAAACATGGCATATCCAAAAACCGAAGTTAAAGCAAATTTTCCGCAAATCGAGCGGGATGTAATTTCGTTCTGGCGCGATGATGATACTTTTCATAAATCGCTGGAAAAGACGAAACAGGGCGAACCGTTTAATTTCTATGACGGTCCCCCGTTTGCAAATGGTTTGCCACACTGGGGACACTTGGGTGTGTCTGCTATCAAGGATATGGTTTCACGTTATAAAACAATGCATGGATATCATGTAATGCGTGAACTAGGGTGGGATTGCCATGGTCTGCCCGCAGAAAATAGCGTTGAAAAAAAACAAAAGAAATCAGCCAAAGACATTGTTGCGGATAGCGGTATTGGTGCTTTTTGCGACATGTGTAAATCAGATGTTATGACATATTCAACCGAATGGCTACGCTATTTTGAACGCATTGGTCGTTGGGTTGATGGTGGTGATAATTACGGCTATCGCACCATGGATAAAAACTATATGGAATCTGTTATCTGGGCATTAAAGCAACTTTATGACCGTGGGTTACTTTATAAAGATTTCAAGGTTAATCCATATGATTGGAAATTGGGTACCGTTTTATCAAACAGTGAAGCATCAAGCGAATATCAAGATATTGTTGATGATACTGTGACTGTTTGGTTTGAACTTGAAAATGGCGATCGCGCAATCGCGTGGACAACAACACCATGGACATTGCCAGCGAACTCTGCTTTGGCGGTAAATCCAGCGATGAAATATGTGCGTGTGCATCATAACGATGGCCATGTATATGTTTTGGCGGAATCGCGATTAAAAGCATATGAAAAGATTTTCGCTGAATCTGAAAATCTGGGAACTGCATCTGGGTCCGAATTGGTTGGTATGCACTATAAGCCATTATTTAATTACTATGAAAACAGCGACCCATTATTACACCAGGTAATATCTGCGGATTATGTATCGGACGGTGATGGTACTGGAATCGTGCATATCGCACCCGCGTTTGGTGAAGAAGACTATTGGGCAGCCAAGGCATTGAACCCAAAATTTCCGGTAATTTTGAATGTTGATGATTATGGTAATTTTGATTCAACCGTTACCGATTGGGCGGGCGAAAATATTTTTGTCGCAAATCCAAAAATCATCGATTGGTTAAAACAAAACGGTCGCTTGGTTCAAAAATCGCAACATAAACACAGTTACCCGTTTGGTCCACGCAGCCATGAAAAATTAATCTCTCGTGCAACGGACGCATGGTATATCGATGTTCCAAAAATTCGCGAACGTTTGGTTGAAATTACCAAAACACAAACTACATGGACATCGGCCGGCAACCGCTTTATGTCGTGGATAGAGGGTGCACGCGAATGGGGTATTTCGCGTAATCGTTTTTGGGGTGTTCCATTACCAATTTGGGAAAAGAACGGTGAATACAAGATATTTGGTTCGATTGCCGAAATGGAAAATTTCTTTGGCGTAAAAATTGATGATCTGCACCGCCCAACATTGGATAAATTAACCAAAGACGGTTGGAAACGCATCAACGATGTTTTGGATTGTTGGGTGGAAAGTGGTTCTATGCCATTTGCATCATTACATTACCCGTTCGAAAACCAAGACAAGTTTGATGTCACTTTTCCCGCCGACTATATTATCGAAGGTCAGGATCAAACACGTGGGTGGTTCTATGCCTTGATGGTTATGGCGGTTGCGCTGTTTGATAAAGCGGCGTTCAATGTTGTTTCTGCCTGTGGATTGATTTGTGATGAACAAAAAAGAAAGTTTTCCAAATCATTACATAACTATGTTGATCCGACCGAGCAATTGGAAACATTTGGTGCGGACGCGATTCGATTATTTATGCTGGGCAGTAATTTAATGAAGGCGGAACCTGTTGGTGTTGATAAAAACGGAAATGTTTTTAATGAAACGATTAAAACTATTTTGACACCACTTTGGAATGCGTATCACTTCTTTACATTATATGCTAACGCGGGGAACATTACCGCAACCGATGACGCGTCTTCTGAAAATGCATTGGATAAATACATTTTGTCCGAATTAAATATGTTGATAAGAATTGTTGGTGATGCATTAGACGCGTATAAACCAGATATCGCGATCAAGGAATTTGTACGATTCCTGGACGTGTTAAACAATTGGTATATTCGTCGTTCACGCACACGTTTCTGGGACGAAGACCAAACGGCGTTTAATACATTGTATGTGGTGCTGACTACTTTGTGTCGGTGTTTGGCACCGTTCGCGCCGTTTATAAGCGAATTTATTTATAAAAACCTGACGGGGGCGGAATCGGTACATTTAACAGACTTTCCGACGGCGGGCGCGGTGGACGAAAAATTGTTGTCCGATATGCGTCGTGTGCAAATGGTTGTATCGGTTGGAAATAAATTGCGCGAACAATATAAATTGCGTAACCGTTTGCCATTGTCCGATATGACAATTGCTGGTGCTGATTTATCTGAATACATCGATATTATTGCAGATGAATTAAATGTGAAAAATGTAAAGTTCCGCACGAATACTGCCGACGTTGCTGATTCATTTGTGTATTTAATCACACCGAAAATTGGCGCGCGTCTGGGTGGTGCATTAAGCAAGATTATCCCAGCGGTAAAGAACGGTAACTATACCATCGATGGCGATAAATTGGTTGTTGACGAATATACATTAACCGCAGACGAATTTGAAAATCGCTTGACCGTGCGCGACGGTATTACCGGTGCAGCATTACCCGACAACACCGCGGTTGTTGTATTGAACACCGAAATCAATGCGGAACTGGTTGCCGAAGGTTTGGCGAATGACGCATTGCGCTTTATCCAGGATACGCGCAAGGCTATTGGACTTGACGTTTCCGATCGTATCAAAATGACGTATGAAGCGGATCCAGCGTTGGCCTTGGCGATTGAGGCACATAAAAAACGCATTATGCGTGATGCTCTGATTCGTGAAATGGAAACGGGCGACGGCGAACACAGCACAGAAATCGAGGGTTACGCATTATCCATCAAAATTGAACGCGCATAATGATAACACCGGAAAAATATTTTACCGTTGTCCCAAAATCCATAAATATGGAAATTCGTTCGGAACTCTATTCCACAAACGAATTCACATTTGCGGTGGCGGTGATTCTGTCCGCCCAAGCAACCGATAAAAAGGTGAACGAGGTAACGCCGGAACTTTTCCGCGTTGCCCCGACACCTGAAAAAATGTTGAAATTGGGAATTGATGGAATAAAAAAATACATTTCCCAGATTTCATTCTTTAATAACAAAGCAAAAAATATTTTCGCATTATCTGAAAAACTCGCTGAATATAAGGTTGATAACACCCAATGGGTGTTTCCAAAAAAATATCATAATCGCGATGAATTGATGAAACTGCCGGGGGTGGGGCAAAAGACCGCAAATGTTATTATGAATGTTTTGTGGGGCGCACCAAATATTGGGGTTGATACACATGTGTTTCGTAATGCACACCGATATGGATGGGTTAGTGATGCCGACAATACCCCTGAAAAGGTAGAGGCAAAATTATTACAAATCATTCCCAAAAAATATCACGACATTGTAAATCATGTTATGGTTTTACATGGTCGATATATTTGTCGGGCTGTATCCCCAAAATGCGCTGAATGTCCGGTTTCAAAATGGTGTGAATCACGTGATAAAAAGATATAAAAAAGCCGGCATTTACCGGCTTTTTTAGTGATTATTTATCCCTTATTTTCGCATTACATTTCTTTTCAACATTTGCGATGACAGTGTTTTGTAATTTTATCAATTCTTCATCGTTCATGTTTTCGGTCGGCTGAATTGTAATTGTAAATGCAATCGATTTTTTATCGTCCCCCATATCGAACGCATCAAACACAATTGCGTCAACAATGCGCTTGTCAGCGGATTTTGCAACACCCGTCAGCGATTCCGCCATTGTGTCCGTGTCCACAATAAACGCAAAATCACGTGTTATCGGTTGAAATTCGGAAAATGTTTCGTGTTTCAATTTATGTCCCTGTGGCAGGTTTTCAATGTTTTCAACAATTGCGACAACAACCGGTGTTTTTATATGCAACTTTTTTGCGGCCGCCGGATGTAGTGTGCCAAATTCGGCGATAATCTTTTTACCCTGGACCAATTTTCCATATTGGAACGGATGCGCCCATTTCGGTGCGCCGTCCGGTGACACTGTAAAGTTCTGACCGCACATCAACGCAATTAAATCAGATTTTACATCATAAATATCAACATTGCGATTACGGTGCATCCAATGTTTTGGCGATATCGCACCCGTCCGAACGATTGCTATTTGTGTATGTTGCTGATTTGGTTGGTCGCCATCAAACACCGTTCCTATTTCAAACAAGTTCAAATCCGGATAACCACGCTTTTCGTTATTTGCAACCGCAATCAGTAAATTACCCAACAACCCATTACGCGCCGTATCCAAATCATTAATTATCGGATTGGCAATTTTGATAATCGGTTTATCGGATAACAATTCTTCGACCGCCGAATTACCAAAACCAAAACTTTGACACTCATTCAACCCACGTGATGCCAAAAACATCTTTGTTTTAATATCAAAGTCATCGTGCGCGGTCGCCGTAATACCAGTTGTTCTTTTGTTTGACTTTGCGATTTTTTCATAACCATAAATACGAATCAAATCGGCAATTACTGTTTCCGGTATTTCAACATCAACACGCGCGGCACGTGGTGTTACAACCCATGTTGCTTTTTTGGCATCAACGTCATAACCCAATTTAGTTAAAATCTTTTGCTGGGTTTTGAAATCAATATTAATACCGGTCTTTTTAAGCAACATATCGGGCGTGTATTTAATGTGCCGTGGTGTGTATTCGCCTTTGCCGCCAATACCAGTTCCAACAATTTTACCACCACATGCATCCATTATGATTTTAGCAGCAAACGCCAACGCACGCCCCGTCATCGTTGGATCGATTCCGCGTTCATAGCGATATGATGAATCAGTGGACATCCCCAGGCGCTTGGATGTTTTACGCACAGACACCGGGTCAAAATACGCCGATTCCAAAATAATGTTTTTAGTACTATCATTGGTCATCGCACGCGCACCACCAACAACACCGGCCAAAGCCAATATGCCCGCCACATCGGCAATTACGATATCGGTTGAATTTAATTCGTGTTCATTTCCGAACAAGTCAACGAACTTTTCACCATCACGCGCCATTCGTACAATAATATCACCAACAACTTCGTCCGCATCAAAACAGTGCATCGGTTGACCCATATCATAACAAATATAGTTTGTCGCATCAATCGGCGCATTTTTCGGATTAATTCCAATTGCACGTAAGCGCGATGCAATCACCTTATCACTTTTCGCCATTTTAATATTGTGTATTTCGGCAAAACGATAAACGGGACAAAGTTCTGTTTTAACATCAACTTTGCGTGATGATTTGACCGGTTTTAATTCGGCCGGTTCTTTGGCAATATATTTACCCGTGTCCGCCGCAGACAAATCCAGCGCAATTCCACGCACCGACAGATAGTCCGGACGGTTCGGTGTAATACCCGCATCAAACACTGTTTTCATATCTAACACTGGCGAACCAATTTTTGTTTTAGCGGGCAATTCGATAATACCACTGTGGTCATCGCTTAACCCAAGTTCGCGCGCACTGCACATCATACCGTTGGACATAACGCCACGTAATTTACCCGGCTGAATTTCATGTCCATCAATAACACAGCCCGGTAATGCCAATGCAGAAATTAACCCAACACGCGCATTCGGTGCACCACATACAACCTGACGCAAATCTTTGGTTCCATCATCAACTTTTAATACATGCAGATGGTCGCTGCCTTCAACTGGTTTACACTCAACAATCTTTGCCGCGATGGGCGCGATGGGCGAAGATAAATCTTCAACTTCCAGTCCAATACGGGTCAACATGTCCGCGATTTCATCCGCAGACAATTTTGTATCCAGATGTTCTTTTAACCAATCAAGTGTCCATTTCATAATTTCACCCCCGTATTTTAAAACCCGCTATTTTTCAACCAGCGCACATCAGACGCCGAAAATTCACGAATATCATTAAGACCATATTTCAACATAGCAAGACGATCCCAACCGAATCCAAACGCAAACCCTTGGTATTTATCTGGGTCAATGTTGCAATTACGCAATACATTTGGATGAACCATTCCGGCACCCATAATTTCCAACCACTTATCCCCGTGCCACTTCATATCAACCTCTATACTGGGGTCGGTAAACGGAAAGTATGATGGACGTATACGCAATTCGACATTTTCCATTTTAAAGAATGTCGATAAAAACGCACGAATATCGCCAATTAAATCAGACATTGTGATATTCTTATCAACATATAAGCCCTCTATTTGGCGGAATTGTGGCGCATGTGTTGCATCCATTTCCTTGCGATATGTGGAACCGATTCCGAAAATCTTAATCGGCACACCTTCCTTTTCCATGGAACGAATCTGAATTGCACTTGTTTGTGTCCGCATAACATTGCCATTTGGTAAAAAGAATGTATCCTGCATATCACGTGCCGGATGGTACGCCGGTGTGTTAAGTGCGGTAAAGTTGTGCCAATCATCCTCGATTTCTGGTCCAGTCCGCAAAGAATAACCAAACGATTCCAATATCGCCGATATTTCGCGCAATGTTTGGGTTACCGGATGCAATGTTCCACGATTTTCAGGCATAGGATTCAATGACGGGTCCTGTTTTTCACCCTTTAACGCCGCCATCATCACATTGTTTTCAATTTCTGCCTGGCGCATACGGAACAATTCACGTAATTCCGCATTTTCACGATTCAATGCGGCGCGTGCATCATTATCCATATCTTTCATTTGTTTAAGACGTGCAGTCATCGTGCCATTTTTACCGAAAGTCGCGGTGTATAACACCTGAAGTTCTTCCAAATTGTCAATGTTTTTTATCTGTTTTTCCATAACAATACCTTCCTATAAATGAATAAGACCGTCGCTTGACGGTCTTATTATTACAAAACAAAACGGTTCCGCCAAGGGTTTATTTATTATCCCCTGCGCTAAATCGTTTTGCGGCATCAACCAATTTGACAAAGTTGGCATCGTTATCATATGCCATTTGCGCCAAAACCTTGCGGTCCAGGGCAATACCAGCCTTTTTAAGTCCGTTCATGAATTGGCTGTATGTCAAACCATGATTGCGCACCGCGGCGTTAATACGAACAATCCACAAACCACGAAATTCGCGTTTCTTAACGCGGCGATCACGATATGCATATTGACCCGCCTTTTCCGTTTTTTCACGGGCGGCACGATATGTTGTACTGTGACGACCCAGGTAACCCTTGGCACGTTCCAGTATTTTATTATGTTTTTGTCTTACGGTTGTTCCGCGTTTTACTCTTGCCATAATTTGCCCCCTTTACTTATTTCAAACCATACGGGGCCAAGATTTTCGCCTGACCAACCATGTTTTCGTTCAAATACTGTGGTTTCGAACCCGCGTTATTGGCGCGTTTCGATTTGTGACGCAGTAATTTCTTGTGAGCATTTCTGGCAACACGGATTTTTCCAGTTGCGGTCATAGATGCGCGCTTTTTCAAGTACGACTTTGTCTTTAATTTTGGCATTTTAACCTCTTTTTTTAAGTTTCCTGGTGGCAGCCAATTGCCACTTTGGACATTCAACGGTTCGTATTTTGGCATAAATTTCATAAAAATCAAGTTTTTATTGAATGTTCCGTTTTTAGTGTTTAAACTGCAAATCAATGATAGAAAAACCCACATCTTATAAAATAATGACCATTATCAAATCCGTGGCTGCGGCGATGGTTTTACCGGTATTATTCATATATATTATGATTGCAAAGCCGGACTATCGCATTATGAATGCGTTGGCGCATGTGGTTTTACCGGTTGCAAATGCGGTTGGTGATGTTATTACTTGGCCTGTGCGTGTTGTTGGAACTATGTTTGATAATTTACACGAATTGTCCACATTGCGCGCGGAAAACGAAGAATTGCGGGTGCGCCTGAGCGATGCATTGGCAAACAAAAATCTGTGTGATGTATCAATTGCCGAAAATAAAAAAATGGAATCTGAATTGGGGTTGGCGCGTTCCATACCGCACAAAACGGTCATTGCAGATGTTATTCATGATAATCGCGCGCTGCACCATAATACTTTTTTAATTAATCGCGGAACAAATGATGGCATTACACCGGGCATGGTGGTTGTATCACCGTCTAATCAATTTGCAGGGATTATTATTGATGGCGGGGCAAATTTCGCACGCGTTCGATCGGTCACCGACACAGATACAAATATTGCGGTTCGTATAGCGGGGTACGAAGTATATGGTTTTTTAACTGGAAATGGTTCATCAACCCCAACAATCGGATTTTTCAGCGACCCTAATTTTCGTGCCGCCGCGGATCTGCAATTAATTACCAGTAACATAAGTGGTGTTTTACCCGCCGGTATTTATGTTGGATCTATGAAAAATCAAACCGATGTTAATGTATTAAACCCGGGACAACTGTCGCGTGTAATTGTTTTGCAATTTGATAATGGTTCGATATATCAATGAAAGAAAATATTGTAAATTTTTTGCGCAAAATATTTCCGTTTTTAACGGTGATATTTTTGTGGCGACTGGCCACGCCCTTTTGGAATCCGGGTGGAATATTGGCGTTAATCCCAATATTTTTCTGTACATTTATACGCCCAACACCTTGGTTTATGCCGTTTGGATTGGTGTTCTGTTTTTTAATTGATTATAATTTAAACACACTCTGTTATTGGACCGCGATTTATTGTTTATGTTATGCAATTAATGGGTTTCAGATTTTCGTTGATTTGCGTGATATGGACTATAATGCCATTGATATATTTATGATATTTATCGGTGTTGGAATATTTTTATCTGAAATTATCCACTTAAATTGGACGGTATTTGGGCGTATGGTTTGGACATTTGCTTGGATTACCACATTGTATTTACCAATTACAAACTTTATACGGACGGTTGAACATGATAGATAAAGAAATTACAAATGTGTTTGACCGCCGCAGCGCACTGTTTTTAACCAGTGGTGCAATATTAACGTCATTGTTAGTTTTGCGTATGCTGCAAATGCAGATTTTTAATCATAAATCGTACCTTAAAAAAAGTGAAAATAATTCTTTTAGAATCCAAATTAATATGCCGCCACGTGGCAAAATATTATCGCGGGACGGGTCACCTATATCGCGCGATACGCCGATTTACCGCATATACATCGTTCCCGAAGAATCAGATAATGTTGATGAATTGGTTAATATGGTTGCACACGAATTAAATTTAAAAGAAAAACGTGTTAAAAAAATTCGTGAAAAAATCGCAAAACAACCGGGCTTTCAACCTGTATTGGTAAGTCAAAATACAGATTGGTCTGAATTAGCAAAAATCCAGGCAAAAAATTTGCCCGGGCTACGCGTGGCCAGTGGTTATTCACGCATATATGAAATGGGGCCGGCGGGTTCACAATTTTTTGGATATGTCGGTGAACCGGTAAAACCAATTGCGGCGGCACCGTTCTATACAACCGGAATAACCGGACTGGAAAAACGATATAATAATGATTTAGCCGGAATCCCCGGTCAAACGGTTATGATTACAAATGCCGTTGGTCGTGTTACAGGCGAAGATAAATCACAATTTATCGAACCAATCCCCGGACTTGATTTACAAACAACTATTCATGATGGTGCGCAACGCGTTATGTTTGATGCATTGACAACACATCGTGCCGGTTGTGGTGTTGCAATGGATGTTGAAACAGGCGATATTTTGGCAATGGTGTCAACCCCGGGGTTCGACCCAAATCAGTTTACGTCGGATGATGGTGATGAATATATCGCGTCATTAATATCTGATGTTGCGAAACCGTTTATGAATAAAACAGTCGAAGGGCTATATCCACCTGGTTCAACATTTAAAATAGTTGTGGCTTTGGCGGCGCTGGAATCGGGCGCAATATCACCAAAACAAACAGTATTTTGTCCGGGACATTGGGACTATGGCGACAGACGATATCATTGTTGGGAACATCACGGGCACGGCTATGTGGATCTGGCCAATGCGTTGAAGCATTCTTGCGACATATATTTTTATCAGTTGGCGTTAAAAATCGGTATCGATGCAATTAAACGTATGGCTGTAAAACTGGGATTCACAGAAAAATTTATGGGTGATATTTTGGCACGCGAAATGCCTGGTATTATTCCCGATAAAAAGTGGAAGGAAAAAAATACCGGCACCCAATGGGTTAACGGTGATACCGTTATTTCAGGTATTGGCCAAGGATTTATTTTAGTAAATTGTTTGCAATTGGCAACCATGTTGGCACGTGTTGTTTCAAACAAAGTTGTAAAACCAAGACTTATTTTATCCGATAAAAATCCGCGGTTTACGAACCTTAATTTAAAAGAGCAAAATATAAAATATGTTTTAACAGGACTGGAAGAGGTTACCAAACCCGGTGGTACCGCCGCCAGCACTGCAATTAATGTTGACGGTGCACGCATGGGCGGCAAAACCGGAACTTCCCAGGTTCGCAGCATATCACGCGCCGAACGTCAACGTGGCGTTTTAACAAATGAACAATTACAATGGAATATGCGAAATCATGGTTTATTTGTTGGATACGCCCCGACAAACAATCCAAAATATGTCGTATGTATTATTACAGAACATTCTGGCGGATCGGGACCTGCGGCACGAACCGCAGCGGCGGTTATGAAAGAACTATTAAAGTCGGGGGCATAAAATGCAAAAACAACAAACACGTGTTTCAAATGCAAATATGATGCGTATGTCCGAAAAGATGTCCCGTTTTTCATGGGCATTATTTACGCCTATGTGCATTGTTTTGGCGCTTTCGACTGTTGTATTATATTCGGCGGGTGGTGGTTCATGGCAACCTTTTGCTTTGCCACAATTATTAAAAATGTTGCTTGGTTTTGTTGTGTTTTTTGTAGCGGCATTTTCAAATATAAAATTATGGATTAAATCTGCATATCTTATTTATGCAATTGCGTTATTGATGATTATTTTGGTTACTTTTGTTGGACACACTGGTATGGGCGCACAACGTTGGTTAAGTATTGGTTTTATGAATATTCAGCCATCTGAATTTATAAAAATTGCACTGGTTATGGCATTGGCGCGTTATTTTGCGTGGATGAATTCTGTGGAATTGACTCAGATTAAAAATTACATTTTACCTATATTTTTATTATTAATTCCGTTTGGGTTGATTGTTGCACAACCCGATTTGGGGACTGCATTATCATTGGGACTTATTACGATTGGAATATTTTACATTGTTGGTGCACCAAAAAAGTGGTTTGCAATCGCATTTATTTTGGGAATATTGGCGGCACCGGTTGTATGGTATGGTGGTATGCATGATTATCAGCGTGACCGTATTATAACTTTTATTAATCCAGATCATGATGCACGCGGTGTTGGTTACCAAATAAACCAAGCAAAAATCGCGTTTGGTTCCGGCGGTTTCCTGGGCCAGGGGTACATGCGTGGTTCCCAATCACAACAATCATTTTTACCTGAAAAACAAACTGATTTCATCTATACGATGCTGGGCGAAGAATTTGGATTTTTGGGCGCATTTATACTTTTGGGCATATACACATGGATAATAATGATTCTGTTTTGGTGCGCGAAAACGTGCCGAAATCGGTTCGGTCAACTGATGTGTTTTGGTTTTATGTTGAACTTTTTTATTTATTATTTTATAAATATCTCTATGGTATTGGGGCTTATGCCGACAGTTGGTGTGCCGTTGCCGTTGATGTCGTTCGGTGGCAGCAGTTTATTATCACTTATGTTCGGATTTGGCCTGGCACAAAACGCGCATATACACAAAGACCAACAGTTATCAGCAAGGGGAAGTTAAAAAATGAACTTACTTATCGTTGAATCACCATCAAAAGCAAAAACAATTGAAAAATACCTTGGCGCGGGGTGGCGCGTTATTGCATCTGTTGGTCATGTGCGTGATTTGGTTCCAGAAAATGGCAGTGTCGATACCGAGCACGATTTTAAAATGCGTTGGCAAATTATGCCGGGCAAGGAAAAACAATTAAAACTTATTACCGATGAACTTAAAAAGGCCGATGCGGTATACCTTGCGTCCGATCCGGACCGCGAAGGTGAAGCGATTGCATGGCATATTCTGGATATATTAAAATCAAAAAAATTATTAACGGATAAAAAAGTTTATCGTGTTGCTTTCCATGAAATTACTAAAAAAGCGGTTTTAGCGGCAATCGAAAACCCACGCGAAATTGACGATAATTTGGTTGATGCATATATGGTGCGACGGGCTTTGGATTACCTGATTGGATTCGGAATTTCACCATTGTTATGGCGGCGCAATTTGGGTAAATCGGCGGGACGTGTGCAAAGTGTTGCGGTTAAATTGGTTGTTGATCGTGAACGCGAAATAGAAGATTTTAAGCCTGTTGAATATTGGTCGCTAGATGCAGAATGCGAAACAAATAAGCAATCTTTTAAATCATCATTGATTAATTTTAATGGTAAAAAAATTGAAAAAATGACCATTGAAAACAAATCCACCGTTGATGATATTGTATCAAAAATAGGTGAACCGGTAATATCGGCACATGTCGCAAATATCGAACGCAAAAAAACATCACGACGCGCTTCGGCACCATTCACCACCAGCACACTTCAACAGGAAGCAGCGCGTAAATTATTCTTTTCGTCAAAACGCACTATGTCCGCCGCCCAAAAACTATACGAGGCCGGTTTAATCACATATATGCGCACCGATGCAACAAATTTGTCCGATGACGCAGTGCGGGAAATTCGTGCATATATCGCGGAAAATTATGGTGATAAATTTGTTCCAAAATTACCGAATATTTATGTTACAAAATCTAAAAATGCCCAGGAAGCACACGAAGCAATTCGTCCAACACATTTCCAGAATGCAGAATGCAATGTTCAGAATTCAGATGAAAAGAAGTTATATGATTTGATTTGGAAGCGGACTATTGCGTGTCAAATGACAAATGCTGAATTTGATTCTGTATCCGCCGATATTGAAACAAATAATCGTGTCGCGACCTTCCACGCGGTTGGCACAACACGCACATTTGATGGATTTATGCGTGTGTATATTGAAACGCGTGATGATGACGATGATGAAACCGATGCTAAATTACCACCGATGAATATTGGTGATAAAATCGATATTAAATCATTATTGCCGGAACAGCACTGGACCCAGCCACCGGCACGCTATACCGAAGCGTCATTGGTTAAAAAACTGGAAGAATTAGGCATAGGGCGCCCATCAACATATGCAACTATTATGTCGACTATTGTGGACAGAAATTATGTTGAACAAGATAAACAACATCGTTTCCACCCGACATCGGGCGGTTGGGTTATTGCATCATATCTGGATAAATATTTTACTGAATTGGTCGATGTTAATTTTACCGCCAAGACCGAAGATACACTGGACGATGTATCAAATGGTAAAACCAAAAAATTGGATGCATTAAATGATTTCTGGAAACCAACCAAGTCGATGATTGATGGCGCAAGTGAAATAAAAATGACCGATATTATTGACCAAATAAATACATTTATGCATAAACATTTGTTTATTGATGGAAATGATAAATGCCCGCTGTGTGGCGGAAAACTTGGAATAAAACTGTCCAAGTTTGGTGCATTTATTGGTTGTGAAAATTATCCTAAATGTAATTATACTAAAAAGTTAGATCAGAGTGCAGAGATCAGAGTGCAGAGTGCAGATAATAATAGCAATGAGGTAACACCGACAAAACCTGAACATATAAACATTGACCTTGGTAATGGTATATCTTTTAAAATTGGAAAATTTGGACCATATGTGACGGACGGTAAAAAGAATGTATCTGCGAAAAAATACAATACCGAAACGATAACACTTGAAATTGCACGCGAATTATTGTCCGGCGAAGTTAAAAAAGTGGAACCCGAAAAATTAGGTAAAAATCCGGCAACCGATTCCGAAATATTTTATTATCCAACCGGGCGATATGGTGCATATATTTCATCGAATCGTGTAAATGTATCTGTTAAAGAAAAACCCGATTTAGAAACCGCCATTGATTTAATAAACAACAAGAAACCAAGTACAAAGAAGTTTTTTCACCGTAAGAAATGAGCAAGACATATAATAATAATTTTACCGATGAATTAAGACAAAGGTTATCGATCGTCGATGTTATTTCGCGCCGTGTATCACTTGTTAAAAAAGGTCAAAATTATTGGGGATGTTGCCCATTTCATAATGAAAAAACACCATCTTTTTCTGTGTCGGAAGACAAAGGTTTTTACCACTGTTTTGGATGCGGTGAACACGGCGATATTATTTCGTTCACAATGAAATCTGAAAATGTTGATTTCAAAACCGCTATCAAAGAATTGGCGGATTTGGCGGGATTACCAATGCCTGAATATAAACCACGTGACCCGGCGGTGGTGGCGCGCGAAGAATCATATGTTCAAATCACGGATCGCGCGGCAAGTATCTATCAACAAAAATTATTTGAACCGTCCGGGGCGCACGCATTGGAATATATTAAAAAGCGCGGTTTTACCGATGATATGATAAAAAAATATCGTATTGGTTATGCGCCAAAAAACAGTATTATTTCCGGAACTTTTAATAATGTTAAACAAGACGCATTAATTGCAACAGGACTGGTGCGGCGTGGTGATTATTGGTTTTATGATTTTTTTCGTGATAAATTAATGTTTCCGATTTTTAATGCGCATGGACAAATTGTTGCTTTTTCGGGACGTTCGTTGGACGGGTCTGAACCTAAATACATAAATACAACCGACACAGAATTATTTCATAAACGACAAACTATATTTGGTTTTAATTTTGCACGAGAAGCAATTCATCGTGCAAACCGCAGTATTGTTGTCGAGGGTCAAATAGACGCAATTCAAATGCAATGTCATGGTTTTCCGGAAACGGTCGCGCCACTTGGCACCGCATTAACCGACGATCATATTTCAATACTTTGTAAATCAAATCGTAATATAACATTTTGTTTTGATGGTGATAATGCCGGGCAAAAGGCCGCGGTGCGTGCATGTGGTATCGTCCTGCCATTTTTGCGTGATAATTCCGATGTTAGGTTTGCATTTGTGACCGGTGGTAAAGACCCGGACGAAGTCCTTAAAACCGGTGGCGTTGACGCCATGAAAAAAATTATCGATTCATCGGTTGGATTAATTGACTTTTTATGGGATACAACAAACAAAAGTTATTTAATATCAACACCTGGTGGTCGTTCAATGGCGGAAAAGTTTCTTAAATCACAGATTGAAAAAATTGTTGATATTGATTTTCGTCGTGAAATAGAAAATGAATATGATTCGCGTAAATTTAACCAATGGCACAAATGGAATAAAAAAGATAATAAATTACCACAAATACAATTACCGTCCGTTGATGAAATTACCCAGAAAACATTGGTATACATCGTGAATACCTATCCGGAACTGGTTGAAAGATATGGTGAATTTTTATCATCGTTAAATATTAATTTTGACGTCGAAATATCAAATGATTTAGTGTTGGATGTTAAATCGGCGGAAAAATATATCGTGTCACTTAAATTACATAAATATATTGAAAAATTACAATCTGATAAAAAAGAACTTGTTCAATTAATGTTATCGGGGGACGCTGGCGCAAAATCGCAAATCGAAAAAATAGATAGTGATATTTCCGCCGCAAATAAAAAGTTAGAAGAATTGATAAATATGTAAAAAAACACCGGCAAATGCCGGTGTTTTTTTATAGTTAAAATATTTTATTTAATATTAATTATTAAATAAGAAGTGGCAAATGTCGCCGTCCTGCATAACATACTCACGACCAACGGTGCGCATTTTACCGGCTTCCTTGACCGCCAATTCACCACCCAATTCCAACCAATCGGATGGCGATATAATTTCGGCACGAATGAAACCTTTTTCAAAATCGGTATGAATTTTACCGGCGGCCTGGGGCGCGGTCATACCACGTGTTATTGTCCATGCATGTGATTCCTTGGGGCCCACTGTATAGAAAGTTTGCAACCCCAGTGTTTTATAACCTGTTTTAATAACCTGGTCCAACCCGGATTCATTTAAACCAAGTTCGGTTAAAAACAGTTTGCGTTCGGACGGGTCAACAATTTGTGCTATTTCCATTTCTATTTTTGATGAAATTATCAACACCGGTGCTTCACCACCAAATTTATTTTTAACCATATCGGAATATTTATTACCGGTTGCGGCGGAATCTTCGTCCACATTACATACATATATAACTGGTTTTGCGGTCAACAGATTAAACGGCGACGCGTCAACACCAGATTTGCGTGCCGGCACACCCGATTCCAATCCAGATTTAATAATATTTGCATCCGCCAATAATTTAGCGGCGTTTTTATCAAGTCCATGTACTTTCTTTTCAAGTTTTTTTATTTGTTGGTCCAGGCTTTCAAGATCCGCCAACGCCAATTCTGTTTCGATTGTATCAATATCGGATAATGGGTCAATTTTGCCATTAACATGAACAATATCGTCATTTTCAAAACACCGAACAACATGAATAATAGCATCCGTTGATAAAATATTGCCCAAAAACTTATTACCCAAACCTTCACCATTTGATGCGCCCTTGACCAGCCCGGCAATATCGACTATTTCCAGTTGTGTTGGCACTATTTTTGCGGAATTAACACTTGCCGCCAATGCCAGAAAAGTTTCATCCGGCACAACAACACGACCGGTATTTGGTTCGATGGTGCAAAACGGATAATTTTGCGCGTCCGCCGCGGCACTTTGAGTTAATGCATTAAAAAGTGTTGATTTACCAACATTTGGTAATCCAACAATTCCACAATTGAATCCCATTTAAAAATCCTTTATAATTATGTGCGTAATATGTCATACATGTGGGACGATTTCAACATAAAACCATTTCCTGCGGAAACAATTGTTTACCGCGATGGTGAATATTGTGCCGATTTATCAACATTACCAAATGGCCCGATTAATAAAAATTATGATTTACCAGTGCATATTATATATGTTGGTGAAATTGCCGGTAAATGCCGGTTAAATATCGATGTAAATGTTGAAAATCAGAAAGTATGTTTATCGGTAAATATAAAAAATAAAAAGCCGGCTTTTTTTAATATTTTTATAAAAAACACCGGGAAAAATTCTGAAATTCTTGGTCATATTTTGTTGGATAATTATGATAATTTAACATATGATTGTGTGGCGCATCATTTGTCGGCAAATACCGGTATTTTTTTACAAAATAAATTAATTGCTAATAAAAATAGTATTTCAAAATTGTCGGGTGTCGCGATTATTGATAAAAACTGTCCGGAATGTGATTCAGATATTAATTTTGCCGCCATAGCGGCGCGGGACGCAAAAATAGAATTTTTACCCGCACAACGAATTTCATCGATTCCAACAAATGCGGGACACAGTGCATCGATTTATTTACCAAAACCGGTTCAGATTGAATATCTGCGCGCCGCCGGTTTGGGAACACTGGAAATAGACCAAGTTATGCGCGAAGCTTTTATGAATGATTTTTCGTTATTTTAAAATAAAAAAATACCCCGCGGAACAATAGCCCCACGGAATACCAAAAATTTCCACGCGCAAACTGCGCGATATGGATTTATTTTTTCTTAAAGCCTTGCTTTGCTTTTAATTTCGGATTATCCGGATCAATCAAGATAACCTGTTTACCACGGCGAATTTGTTTAATATTGCCACGTTTTTTCCAAGCCTTTAATGAACTTAAAAATTTCATATCTAAATCCTTTTTGCCCGCTGATTATAACCGGTTTTTCTAAAAAATCAAATATTTATTATATTTTTTGTTGTTTTTATTGTGGCTGTTTATATTGTTGAAAAGTTTTTTTAGTAATTTTTTAACATTTTATTAACAATTTTTTGGCGGATTTTAAAGGTTTTTTGCCGGATTGTTGAAAAATTACGATAATTTTAAACATGTTGAAAAATTTGCACATTATGAACAATTTAAACAATTTAAAGATTTTGTTTTTTATGCTTGTTAAAAATTGTTGAAATTATTATAATTCAATCATCCGGAGAGAAAATGAAACAGCAAGTATTAAAAGCATTGGCAAATCCTGCGCGCATATTTTATGTGCCGTATAACCTTGCCGTGATTAATTTTGCGTTACAATTCCTTGTTTTTATTGTGTTTTTTATAATTGGTTTGGTAACCAGTGGCGGAAAAATGGCAATAAATCCGTTATTTTTTCTGATATCGGTAATAATAGTTCATTCTATTTTGGCGATATATTCAAAACGTGATCCACAACTGGGTCAGATTGTGGCGGCAAAGATACAATTGTTTAAACAAAAAATACCGGGACGATTGGTGGCATAAATGGATGGATTTTTTAATTATTTTGCCGGCGGAGGATACTCGATAACCATGACAATACTTGTTATGGCGGTTGTTTTTGTGTTTATTTTGTTAATGATGTTTTTACCGGCATTAACACGGCGAATTTTCCCGAATTTTGGATATGCACATTATGCACAATATTTGCCGTTTAAACGTGTATTTAATGATGATTCTTTGGAATTAACCGACGGGTCTTTGGTTCGTGTTTATCGTGTTTCCGGTGTTCAAACCAGTATGCAGGATAACGCCACACGTGAAAAATTCTTGGATTTACGGACACAGTTATTTAATCAAATTCGTGATCCAAATGTTGTATTACGGTTTTATATGGTGCGTGATGCGGCAAACGATAATATGGACTATGAATTTGATCAGCCTGTATTACAAGGAATCTATAATAAATGGCGGTCCCAGGGATTACGAATATTCTTAAATAATTATTATATTGTTTTGTCTGTTTCGGGTTCGGGTGCGCGTGATAAATTAAATCAATATGGAAATTATATTGAATCTATTTTGGCGGCGTATAAACCACGTGTTTTACAAAATAAATCCGCCGATAATATGGCACGGTTCTTTGGTCGTATTTTGTCCCCTGTAACAAAGCCATCACCAGCCGTGGCCGATAGTAAGATATCTGAAAATGTCACTGTTGATAATGTTTATTTCGAAAATAATGGTGTTATCAGGTACAGAAGCGGTGATACCCAAACATTTGCCGCGGCGATTTCTTTCCGTGTATCACCGGACTATCTGGATGAAGATTTCTTTAATTCAATATCAACAATACAAACAGAAATGATTTGTATGAATGGTTTTCATATTATGGGAAGCACCGATGTTGAATTAACACTGCGTCAGCGTCGTGTGACGGCCGATGAAAAAGAAACATCGGCACTGGAACAGGTTGACGAAGCACAAAGTGCAATGGACGAAAATATTACAGGTAATCAAAGTTTGGTTAACTATTATCCATTGTTTATTTTATTTGGTGCGACAATTGATGAACTTAATAAATATATTGATGAATTCAAAAAAATATCCGCATCGTTTGGTGTATCGCCGATTGTTGAATCATTTGCGTCCAAGGTTTCATGGTTTGCACAAATTCCTGGATTCGATACTTTTCCGCGAAGTTTTAAATTATTATCAAAAACAGCGGCTGTTTGTATTCCAATGTCCAGCACCCCACGTGGTGTTGAAAATTCAGATTGGGGTCCGGGACCACTGGTTGTATTTCCAACGGCCCAGGGTACACCATATATGTTCCAATTTCATGTTTCCGACAAACCGGCGGCGGTTGGGCATACGCTTACCATTGGTCCAACGGGTGGTGGTAAAACAACATTATTTAGTTTCTTGATAGCGCAATCGTTACGTCATCCGAAATTAAAGGCATTTTTCTTTGATCGGAACAAAGGTGCTGAAATATTCACACTTTCTGTTGGTGGTAAATATATCACTATGCGTGGCAAGGAAAAAAATACCGACCCGATGGCAAAGTCATTTGAAACACGACTTAATCCGTTAAAAATGCCGGATACGGCGGAAAACAGGGCGTTTTTACGGCGTTGGTTCGCGATAGTTTCCGGTCAAAACGATGCAGGGTCCGCCGATGAAATTGCGCGCGCTGTATCGGTTAATTTTGATTATTTATCTGATAAAGATAGATTGTTGAAAAATTTATGGGAAAGTTGTTTTTCATCATCTGGGCAAATGCGCGCCGCACTTAAAAAGTGGGTTGATCCGTTGCAATATGGCGATATGTTTAACGAAGAAGCGGATACACTGGACCTGGGGGCGCGGCTTACCACGTTTGATTTTACAGAAATTTTACAGGATGAGGTTTTATCCCCCGCGGTTATTTCATACATTTTGCATCGTATAAATACAACAACCGTGTCCGGTGGAAATCCATCACTTATCATGATTGATGAAACAGCGCCTATGTTGGAAAATAAAATGTTCCGTGATAATTTTATTGCGGGTCTGCAAGAAGGGCGCAAAAATCGTCAGGCGTATATGGTTGCGTTCCAACGCGCAAATGTGTTGGATAAACTTGGGATAGGCGATGTTGTTCGTGGCCAGGCACAAACGGTGCTGTTCTTCCGTAATCCGGCGGCGGACGCGGCGGACTATGCACACTGGAATTTAAATCCATTGGAAATGGCATTTATCCAGGGCAAGGCGTATCCGAACCTTAAACGCGCGGTATTGTTATCACGACCAGTTAATGGTGAATCTGTTATATTAAATACCGAACTTGGTGGTTTAGGTAATTTATTAAGATTATTTGAATCGGGTCGTCCGTCTGTACTGTTGGCGGAAGAATTGTACAAAATGTACGGAACAAATTTTGTGTCTGAATATCTTAAAAAACAGTCCGGCGGTAATGTTTAAAAATATTAGTTTTTTATCTGTTTTATTATGTATTTTTGGTTTTATTAATATCGCCAATGCAGGCGAATGTACCGTATACAAAATAAAACCAAAAATCGTAATTAATACACCAGATTGGACCAAAACCGTTGTTCAACCAAAAAAGTCAATGGATTTATTACATGGAAATGTTATTGCAACAATGGTTGATAATTATGATATCAATACAACAATAAATCCCATAGATAATGGTTTTTGTATTGCGCTTAAATCTGTTGATGCAACGATTGGATATAATGATTTTTTGGTTCAGGTTGATATAAGACATAATCCAAAAACATGTTCGTATAATGCTATTGTAAACCATGAAAATAAACATATAGACGCATATTTATCCGTGATTGACGATAATAAAACAGAAATGTACAATGCAATATATTCGGCGGCGGATTCAATTATGCCGGTTTTTGTAAGAAATAAATCCGATATAGATGCGGCGGTTGAAAAAATTAACAATGAATTACAATCACATCCCGATATAGTTTTAACTATGCAAAAAATTCATGCCGACGAGGAAATAAGAAACAAATCTGTTGATCAAGCCGAAGATTATTCAGAATTAAAAAAATGCCTCTTGTAATAATTTGACAATTTTATTATTTAGTGTTGTATTTTGCTATTTTTTTTACTACTATTCGCCTGAATCAATAACAATGGTGGTAAAAAATGAATTTTATAAAAACAGATTTACCCGGTGTAATTATCGTTGAACCAAAAATATTCAAAGACGATAGGGGATATTTTTTCGAAAGTTATAACAAGGCTGAATTTGCTCTGCACGGTATGGGATATAATTTTGTCCAGGATAATCAATCAATGTCGTCATACGGTGTTGTACGCGGTCTGCATTGTCAGTTGGGTGAACATGCCCAGGCAAAATTAGTTCGTTGTTTGTATGGTACTGTGTTGGATGTTGCGGTTGATTTTCGTAAAAATTCACCAACATTTGGAAAATATATTGCGGTTGAATTATCCGATGAAAATAAAAAGCAATTATTCATACCACGCGGATTTTTACACGGTTTTTCGGTATTGTCGCCGACGGCTGTATTTGCATATAAGTGCGATAACTTTTATTGCAAAGAATCTGAATTTGGTATTCGCTATGATGATCCGGATATTAATGTTAATTGGCAGATTCCAGCAGATAAAATCATAACAAGTGAAAAAGATAAATTAGCCAAAAGGTTACACGATGTATTTAATAACGGGCGCTAATGGGCAACTGGGTACAGAATTATCAAAAAGATTACCTGATGCAATTCGTACCGATGTTAATGAATTAGATATAACCAATGAATTGGCTGTGCGGCGTTTTGTTGTATTAAACAAAATTGATACAATCATAAATTGTGCCGCATATACCGCCGTTGACCGCGCCGAAGATGATATTGAAAAGGCAACAAAAATAAATGTCGATGGACCGCGTAATCTGGCGCGCAGTGGTGCAAAAATTATTCATATTTCCACAGATTATGTTTTTGATGGTATGAATTATAAACCATATACGCCGAATGATATACCAAACCCTATATCGGTATACGGTAAAACGAAACTGGCGGGTGAAAGGGCTGTTTTGGAAAATGCGTATGTGGCGACAATTATTCGTACGGCGTGGCTTTATTCGCCATATGGAAACAATTTTGTAAAAACGATGCGCAGATTGGGATCTGAAAAAAAATCGATAAATGTTGTTACTGACCAAATTGGAACACCGACATATGCCGGCGATTTAGCGGCGGCAATTGTTCAAATTTTACCACAAATAAATATGGATAATCGTGGTATTTATCATTTTACAAACAGCGGTGTTTGTTCATGGTATGATTTTGCAAATGAAATAATGAATATGTCCGGGTTAAAATGTGTTGTGAATCCGATAAGTTCGGCGGAATATCCAACGCGCGCAAAGCGTCCATATTACAGCGTCCTGGATAAATCAAAAATACAAAAAACATTTGGTATCGAAATAGATCACTGGAAAAAGGGGTTAGCAAAGTGCATAAAAGAATTAGATGCACAAAAAACAAAATAAAAACCGGCACATGCCGGTTTTTTTTATCTCTGATTATCCGGGTTCTTTTTATCGTCGTGAATGTATTTTACAAAATCGCCTATGTTTTGACCGGTGGACGAAAGTATTTTTGCAATACTGGATGTTGACGGCCAACGCGGTTGACCAAATTTAGACCAACGTTTACTGCGATTAAATGTTGTTGGGTCCAAACCGCTGGATCGTGCAAGTCCCGAACAAGACATACCGTTCGCATCCGCAAATTTTTCAATTGCCGCCCAAATTTGATCATGTGTCATTTATTCCCCCTTTGTATAATTCAATTTTGTGGCGACGGGCGGATGTTTTCAATAGGGGGTATATCCTAGGGAAATATAGAAATTTTATTTACTTCTTATAATTATATGATTGTAATATTTTTCCTGGAAATCTGTAACTTTATCAATGGTCTTATCATCGATATTTTTTCCGGGTTCAACGACGATTAATTTGTCGTCGTCATCATTTGTCCTGTGAATTATGGCACAGCAAACACCTGTAAATTCGTTTAATGGAACATTTGGGCCAATAACATACGCGTCCAATTCCTCGCCATCACCGGAAATAGTATTTGGTATAAAACCATAATTAATGGGATATATAAAATCCCGCGTAGGGTGATGCGCCCCAATCGGCCGATCCATTTTAACAGTAACAATTTTATTTAAAAAATCTGTGGAATTAACACGTGTTTTCATAGGTGATACCTTTTGTTGGAAATATTATAGCATAAAAAGATTTTAAAGAGGTGAAAAATATTTGCGGGGACTATCAAATAATAGGTATAAGTTGAAAGATAAATTATGGTTAATATAACATTGTTTTGTTAATGAATAGGGCGTAATAGCGGTGTTTAAAAAAGTAAAGAGAAAAAAATAAACAAAATTTATTTTTTGTATCAAAAAATTGTTTGCATAGAATCGGAAAAATAGTTACATTCAAAAATAAGAAAGCCCCAAAGGGCTTTCGAAACTAGCAAAGTAAGTTTGCTAACTAGACATTAATAAGCTTACTTTGCTCCGATTCACTTGTCAAATGAAAATTTGACTAATAAAAGGAGTAAAACCATGGCAAAAAAAGCTAATGGTATTCGTACTTCAAAAAGTGTCGCCTCTAAAGCATCAAAGCTTTTAAGAGATAAGCGTACTTCTGTGAAGACGAAATCTGTTGCTGCGGCTGGCTTATGCAATCGTGGTAAATAATAAAAAACCGGTCACAAGACCGGTTTTTATTAGTTGTGTTTACGTAGGAAAAAATGATAAAATAGCAAATAAAATGGAGTTTTTCTGATGTATATAAAAGTATTATTATTTACTTTAGGTTTGTTTTTGTCTGCTTGTAGCCATGATGTAATATATCATAGATATCGGTTTGAAACGGTAGATGATGTATATGTATGTGTTGATAATCAAACACCAGGGGAATACAATTCATTAACAGGTGAATTGGTAGAAAAAGAATCTTTTGTTGTTGAAAAAGTCGTAATGAATTCATACGATCATTGTATTTCACAATTACCGTATCCATTAAATTTAGTTGAGAAAAAAAAGGATGGTATAACAATTTGTTATGACAAAAACAACAAGGTAGAACTGCCAGTTCTTTATTGTCAAAAAGACCATAATGTTATCGTTAATGTAGATAATAATATAAACATGACGCAAACAACAAATGTTTCACAAAAAAGTATAATGAGAAACACAATGTATTTTTAGTGTTTTATTAATTAAAAAAAGCTAAAAATTTGCGGGGGATGAGTTTGGCGCGGATAGAATCCGCGCCGCAACTGCGCTCGTCAACCTTTGGTTGACCGCCATGCTTCCGCCTGGCTCTCGCTTGTGGTGAACCACCTTGCTTCGGTGATTCAACCATCGGAACAATTTAAATAAAAAACACACCGCGTTGGGTGTGTTTTTTATTTAACTGGTTGCGGGGGATGGATTTGAACCACCGACCTTCAGGTTATGAGCCTGACGAGCTACCGGACTGCTCTACCCCGCGATAGCGGTGTTTATTATATCTTAAATTGTCCGGGTGTCAAATGAAATATAGCATTTTTGATTGTCATCCCCGCGAAGGCGGGGATCCATAGTGAACAACAATGTTGTGAACGATGCCCCGCAGGGAATTAATAATAAAGTCGTGGCAAAGCCACGAACAATTCATATATTGTCTGCGACGCATTGGATCCCCGCCTTCGCGGGGATGACGAATATAACCCGTAACACCCTTGCATATTGTATTTTTTATTGCTAATATTCGGGTATGGCAGAAAAGAAAAGTTTATTCAGACGCGCATGGAAAGGTTTTTGGGATTTTGTCCTGGGGCTGGCCATCATTCAATGGATTGTTGCGATTATTATCGCAACGCCAATTTGGTTAATATACCTGACATCGCGCATTAAGATTACGAATTACGCGACTTTTAAAAAGTATCGCCGCAAACCGGCAATTTTCGTGTTTTGGCATGGACGCAGTATGATGCTGTCGCCGATTATCGCGGTTGGGCGTATGCGTGCCTATGCCGTGGCCAGCAAGCATCACGATGGTCGCATTATGGCGAAATTACAGCGCTTGTTCGGGTTGCGTTCAATATATGGGTCAACGGGCCGTGGCGGAATGGATGTTTTACGTGGTGGGCTGCGTGTGTTAATGGACGGGCGCTATTCAATGTGTATTTCGCCCGACGGACCGGGGGGGCCGTCGTTGCGTGTCCAAGACGGCGCAATGTACTTTGCAAAAATGACCGGCGCACCGATTATTCCGGTGTGCTATTCCGCATCGCGCGCAACATTTGTGAACAGATGGGATCGATATATGTTGGCCAAGCCTTTTTCGCGCATAAATTGCATTGTTGGGGAACCGGTCTTTGTGCCACGGCGTGCAACGGATGCGGAATTTGAATCTATACGTGCGGAACTGGAAAAATATATGGTTGATACTGTGCATAAAATGGACGGCGAATTTAATCATATGATGGTTGAACAAGATTTAACCGCCAGTGAATTTAAACGCAAAATGCGTGCGGAACGCGCCGCGCGCAAAAATAAAAAATAGGGGGGATTGGATGAAAACACCATGGTGGTTTATGCATAAAACACCATTGGCAATAATTTTATTGCCTGTGTCGTGGTTTTATTATTTTATATCGCGGGTGGTGTATTGGTTTCGGGGGTGGCATCCGTATAAATCGCGCCGGCCGGTGATTTGTGTTGGAAACATCCTTGCGGGTGGGGTTGGTAAAACACCTGTTGTGCGCGCAATTGCAACATACCTGGATGCGCCGGTCGTTATGCGCGGGTATAAAAAAAGCGCGGAAACGGGCAACATAGGGGACGAGGCAACAATGTTGTCGCGTGCGGGTTTAATTGTTCATACCGGCGACAGAAAAAGTAATGTTATGTTGCTGGATAAACAGAAAAAACAAACTTCGCCAATCGTTATGGATGACGGGCTGCAAAATCCAACGGTTAAAAAAGATATATCTTTGTTAGTATTTGATGAATCAATTGGTTATGGAAACGGGTTTTTATTACCGGCGGGTCCGTTGCGCGAACCTAAAAGTCATGCTGCAAACGCAGATGCGATTATAATCATTCAATCAAAAACACCACGTAAGAATTTTAATGTTCCGTCAAGTATTCCGGTATTTTGTGCAAAAACACAGACCGTGTCGCCATATAATGAAAATGAAAAGGTGATTGCGTTTTCTGGTATCGGTTATCCAAAGAAATTTTTCAGATGTTTATCTGGTGTTGTTGCAACGCGTGCATTTCCCGACCATTACCAATATACAGACCAAGATATAGAAAAATTAATCGAGTTGGCTGAAAGCAAGGGTGCAAAATTAATTACAACCGAAAAGGACTGGGTGCGGTTACCGAAAAAGTATCAAGATAAAATAAAGTATGCGGGCTTGGACGTGGACATTGATAATCGTTTTTGGAATTGGCTGGGGGAAAAACTAAAATGACAACATTGTTGAAAAACATTCATTTAACAGGCAAGGGAATTCATTCCGGGTTGCCCGTGGACATTATTATCAAGCCATCAAAAAAGCCGGGAATATTTTTCCGGCGCATTGATATTGACGGTAAAAAATTAATTGCCGCAAAATATGATAATGTGGGTGAAACTAAAATGCGCAACACCACAATTGGTGATCCACACGGCGCACATGTCCAAACAATTGAACATTTGATGGCGGCGCTGTTTATATCGGGTGTGGATAGTGCAATTATCGATATAAACGGGGCGGAAACCCCAATTATGGACGGCAGTGCGAATTTGTTTATCAAAGAAATAACCAAAGCAGGTACCACCAAAGGCGAATTAAAGAAAATAATAGTTAAAAAACAGGTTGTTGCATATACGCGTGAAATCCGCCGGACATTACCGTTATCAATGCGTATAAAATTGTGGATCATGGATAAATTGGCACACAGAAAAAGCGATGGTTTTGTGAAACTATCGCCAAATGATGGAAAAAGTCTGGAAATTACCGCGACATTGATTTATCCGGAAAAAATTATTGGTGCCCAGACATATAATTATACTTTTGACGGAACAAAAAAGTCGCGCGATACATTTATAAAACAAATCGCGCGCGCGCGGACATTTGGAAAATATTCCGAATGGGAATACCTTAAAAAGCACGGCATGGGGCGTGGTGCGGACGAAACAAATGTAATTGCGCTTAATAATGATGGCGATGGAACACTTAATAAATTAATGTGGCCGGATGAATTTGTGCGCCACAAGATTATAGATGCGGTTGGCGATATGGCGACAAGTGGCGGTATGATTTGTGGAAAACTGGAATCGTACAAGGGCAGTCATGCATTAAATAACCTTGTCCTTAAAAAATTGTTCAGTGATGCGGAAAATTATGATATAATTGTTGAAAAATAGGAAAGAGGGAAAAATGAAAAAATTTGTTGCTTTTTTGGCTGTGATTATGTTGGCGGCATGTGGTGGTATGATTAAAAATGAACACGGCAGCGAAAGTATAACACAGTTAGAAGGTGAACCAATCGGGTGCACTTTTTTGTATAAGTTAGAATCCGAAGTGTCGGTATACGATGCCGAAGATGCACGTCGTTATATGGAAAACCGTATAGCGGACCAGGCGCGTCCGGGTAACGCATATTGGATTGTGGCACAACGCACACGTCCGAATAAGTGGGTTATTTTTGGGCCGGAACGCGCGTTTGTATTGGTTGCCAATGTTTATGATTGTCCGCATCCGGGATCTGTACGTACCGCGCGTGATGGTGGTGCGGCGACCGTGTCAATAATGCCGGACGAAATCCCGAGTGATTATCCATATGGGTATGAGGTTGGCGAGTGTACAACCGTGTATGGACCATGTGGTATGTAGTTAAGTCTACCCCGTCAAAAAAATGACGGGGATTTTTATTCTGTGTTTGCCAAAGGGAACCTTTTTATGTTATAATTGCACAAAGGTAGAGAGAAAATTGGCAAATCAAACAATATCTGTTCACAGAAGAAAGTATGCCGTGGGCCTTTTTTGGCAACCGGTTGCGCCCGGAAATAGTGGGCGTGCGGCCGCACGTCGTTTAGCGCGGTCGATTGACGGACACTACAGTTTATATGTCGAATATAAACAAATGGTTGGATTGTCTGTGCGGCGAACCGGACAAAAAACCGGTATGCCATCTGCCGCCGCAGAAATATGTGAAGCCATGTCGGAACATTCGTCTTTCTTGGCGGTGTTTGCAGTTGAAAGCGGCTTTTATATGGTCGTTGTCCGTAACGGTATAATTTTAATTGATAGGATTTTTGACAAAGAAAGTGATGCCCGTGCGGAATATACACGGTTGGCACAAATGCCGGATTGGGGTGCCTTTATTGCGCCGTCTAAGTGGGGAATGCCGCGCGCCGTTGAACATGATATAAACGATGTTATAACCGGGCATTCGCATACAGTGTTGCGTTCTATAAGTTTAACAAAATCGATAATTTGGTCGGTATTACTGGTTGTTTTGTTTGTATTGGTGCTTGCATTAATATATCGTGATCCGGTTGTTCGGTCTATTACCTATCGTTCGGATATAAAACAAATTAATCCAGAACAGGCCGAGGAATATCGTCGCCAGGTCGAAGAAAAAAATAAAGAACTGGATGAGCAATTCCAAATAGAAAAGAAGCCAGAGGTTAAGCCTATTGTACCACCATATAATTCTTTGCCCGATGTTGGTGCGCGGGCGGATTTGTGTTATCGTGCAATCGGATTTTTAATGCAACCAATTTCTGGATGGAACCAGGTTTCCGCCAAATGTGATGAAAATTATGCGACGGTTAATGTTCGCCGCACATATGGAACACTTGGTGATTTTTATGCGATTGCGACCGAATTAATGCCGGGTGCCTTTGTCCAGGAATTATCCGAGGATACATTAACAATTCGTGCAAAGTTACCAAAGTTAAATACATTTGCCGGTCATGATGAACGCATTTCGGACGATATTGTTCGTGATGTTACGACGGCATTTCAATCAATTGATACACCGGTTGATATACAAACGGTCGTTGATACGGTAAGTAACGGGGTTGAAACACAAAATTTTGATGTTGTCGAAGTGGCGGCATCATCTAAACTGACACCGATGCAATTTATGCATATTTTCGATAATTTCGACGGTGTTTATATGACGAACTGTAATTGGAACGCATCCAATCGCACATGGAACTATGAGGTGATAATCTATGCTAAATAAAATAAAAATGTTTGCATTGTGTATAATGATGACCGGCATATTTATGCCGATGACATCGTTTGCTGCCACGGAAGAAATTGTGGATATCGAAGAAATATCCGCAGACGCGGTCGAAAATTACCAGGTCGAAGGTAGTTTGTTCCAACAAATTACCGATTTAGAGCAGGAAAAGGTCCTTATGCAGTTGGAAAAAGAACGCGCACAGTTGGATTTAGACCTGGATCGGTTAGCGGCGGAAAAAATCAAATTACATATGGAAATAGACACCTTGTCTGGTCGTGCCGAAGCGCAACAGCAAGAATTGGAAACACAAATGGCGCGACTGGAAGCCGAAGCGGCACGTTTGGCGCGTGAAAAAGAATCTTTGGAAAATGCGACAGATGAGGTTGTAAATACAGCCAGTACAACAGCGACAAAATCCGTAACAACTTCGTCTGCAAAAAAAGTTTCCGAAGATGTTGAATCAAAAATTGGTGAACGATTTAAATTAGTTAATGTTATTGGCGCCGGTACACAATTGCAGGCAACAGTTGCAGATTTAACAACCGGTCAAAATAAGCGTATAGCCGTTGGCAAGGTTTTGGACGGTTGGAAGGTTAGATCAATATCTTTGGACGAAGGTGTCGTATTCGTCAAAGACGGCGAAACACAAACATTGAATGTTACAAATTCTTCTAAATAATACGGGCGATAATCGTTATGAGTACAGAAAAATATGACGATTTTGACAGTAATGTTGGAATGGAACAAAAACCATCAGTGCCGGTGGGTTTGGAAAATGCCGAAAACAAGGATATCATAGAATATCTTTTTTCAAACGGAAATCGGCTTTTGACGGCGACGGGTGGTGCGATGGAACTGTCCAAAGATATGCAAAGTTTAGTTGCATATTTTTCGGGTGGTGAAATTATCGTATCGCGCACACATCGTTTTGACGGGCGTGTTTTGGCGTTCATTGATTTATTGAAACGTAAATCGCATATTGTTCGTGAACCGTTCTATTCCGATTTGGGTTTGGTTTCCGGAATATACAAGGAATACGAGGGGCGATTAGGTGGTGGGGCGGTTATTCGTGGTGCGCGCGACTATGATAACCAAATGCAAAAGGACTTTGTCGATATTATTGCACGTGCCGCCGCGCAAAAGGTTTCTGATGTTCATATAGAGGTTGCCGACCAAACAACAATTTATTTCCGTATAGATGGCAGTATGCAGCCGGTGCTGGAATATAATTCGGCATGGGGTGAATCGTTTGTTCGTGCCGCGTTCGCATCCGCAGACATGTCAAATGCGAACTATGCGCAAAACGAATATCAATCCGCACAAAAAGATGGTCGAACACCGCTGCGCGGAACCAAGGATTTATATTTACCCGATGGTATTTTAAGTATTCGTATGCAATTTAATCCTATTGCATTCGGGTCGCGCTATGTTGTAATGCGTTTGTTATATGATAATCCAAATGCCGGAATTAAAACAGAACAGGAGTTTGGACCATATGAACAACGTTTGCTTATGCGTATGCGTTCGTTTCCAACAGGGTTGGTTATTGTTGCGGGTCCAACCAGTTCCGGTAAATCAACGACATTGGTTCGTAATATGTCAATGATGCTTAAAGAGCGCAATTACGAAATTAATATGATTACAGTGGAAAATCCTGTTGAACAAAAAATTTTTGGTGCACATCAAATGCCGGTGACGAATGCCATGGACGAAGACCAACGCGAAGAAGCATATACCGAGGCGTTGGCGGCTGCGTTACGTAGTGACCCCGATACATTAATGGTTGGGGAAATACGAACATTGGCGGCGGCAAAATTAACGGTGCGTGGTGCTTTATCGGGGCATAATGTTTGGACAACATTGCATGCTAATTCGGCAATGGCGGCGTTGACGCGTTTGTTGGATATGGGTGTTGAACCGTTTAAGTTAAAGGAAGAAACATTGATGCGTGGATTGATTTCTATGCGTCTGTTTAAAAAGGTTTGTCCACATTGTCGTGAACGGTTGGCGGATCATCCAGAAAATCCGGCATATCAACGTGTGTTGGATGCGTTTGGGGAAATAGGTCTGAACCAGGTGTTTATCCGTGGACCGGGCTGTGATGCGTGCAATGGTACCGGCACAATGGGTCGTATCAAGGCCGGTGAAGTTATCGTTACCAATAGTGAATTTTTATCACTGGCGTTGGCCGGTAAAACCGATGACGCTGTTAAATACTGGTTGGAAGAAATGGACGGTCGCACGTTAAAGGAAGCGGCGGCGGAATTAATGCTGATGGGCGTAATAAGCATTGATGAATTGGAACGTTGGGTTGGTTTACTTGACAGACCGGGGGCATATTAATGGAACGGCTTAATCAGTGGTATGCACGACTTATTTTTCGTCTTAATACGGAAAAGCGTATAGCGATATTGCGCAAATTGGCGTCGCTTTTGCGTAACGATTTTACATTGATGAATGCGCTGGGGCGTTTGGAAATGATCGAATCAAACAACGGGAAAAATCCAAACGAACCATTTGCAATCGTTATGCGTCAATGGCAAAAAAACCTGGAACGGGGGTTAAGTTTTTCTGACACAACCCGTGGGTGGTTGCCGGACGAAGAAACATTATTGGTAACATCGGGTAATATTTCTAATTTAGTTACGGCGTTGGAAAACACTGTGCGTGTGGTCGAGGGCGAAGGTCGTATCCGTCGCGCCGTACGTAACGCGGTTGCATACCCACTGTTTTTGTTGGTGTTAACATTTGGTATTATTGTTATGGTTGGACTTTACCTGGTCCCGCCGTTAATCGAGGTTGCCGGTTCCAACATTATTTGGCGTGGGGCGGCACGTGGATTGATTGCTTTGTCCGATTTTACGGTCGAATATTGGTATGTTTTTGCGGTTGTGTTTTTGGGGCTTATTTTTGTCGTGTGGTTATCGCTGGATAATTGGTCGGGGCGTCTGCGTGCCACATTTGATAAATTACCACCATGGAATATTTATAAAATACATATATCGGTTGGTTGGTTGATGTCGTTGTCATCGATGATAAGTGCCGGTATCACTATGCCTGATGCTATTCGTATGTTGGCGGATAATGCGCCACGGTATTTACGCAACATTTTGGAAGAAACATTACACTATATCGCCAATGGTGATAATTTGGGCGTTGCGTTGTCACGAACGGGGCGTGATTTTCCGAACAAGGAAATAATTGGCGATTTGATGATATATGCCGATATGGTCGATTTTGATAAAAATATAACGTCAATCGCAAATGATTATTTGGATGATTCTGTGCGGAAAATGGAATCTTTGTCCAATGTGTTAAACGGTATTGGTATCATGTTGGTGTCCGCAATTATCGCGTGGGTGGTTTTGGGTACATTCCAGATGCAGGATCAAATTACGGCGGCATTAAGTTAGAGTGCAGAGACCAGAGTTCAGAGTGCAGTTAAAAGCGTGCCGACAATATTTTGTCGGCACTATTTTATTATATCTGAACTCTGTACTCTGAAAACTGCACACTAAAAAAGCCGGCATTTGCCGGCCTTTTTATACCATAAATGGCAGGTTTTCCAACGTACCCTCGGCCACACGGACATTTACGTCAACCATCATAAAGATTGAATCCGGGGTTTTTGGAATATCGCCGGAGAAGATGTCTGTGCCCAGCAAGTGCGATGTGTTAACCGAAATTTTAGTTATCAAATGGTCGTCGTCCAGCAATGTATAAATCGGACCAATATCACGTGGGGTATTGTCGCCGATTTCATGTTCGTTTTGCGGACAGCGCAGGCCGTCAAACAACGTTTTGATTCGGTTATCAATATCGGAACGCGAAACACCGACAATTTCCGGGTGCAGCATTTGAATTTCTAATTCCGCCAATAATTTAAGGTTTGGCGTAATAATGGGATTCCAGTCGATTCCGCCAATATGACGCGTGGTAATCGGGCTTTTTGTCGGATTTGGCATCATATATTGGGTCAAATTGTTCCACGGACTGTGTTCCAGCAATTTTTTTAATTGCGGGTGGAACTGCATCCGAATGTCGGATATATGCTGGGCGCGTTTTTTTGGATTTACCAAAATATCGCCAAAATAGAGCAATTTAAACTTCATTTTTCAATTCCTTTGGCTTTTTTTGCCTCTAATCTCTGCTGAATTTCAATTTCTTTTAATAATATTGAATGAAACGCCGGGTGTATCTGGTATTGAGAAGATGTGCCATTATGGGTAGAGTGTTTCCTTACCACGACCGGTGTTAAATTGCCGGATTTTGTTTTAGCCAAGGTATTCTTTTTATATAATACAGATGCCGCCAGCGAGACTAACTTACTGGGAATATTGTATTTTTTTGAAAATTTACTTGGTGTCAAAAAATCTGCTTTTGTAAATATTTCTTTTTTTGTTTCTGTCATTTTTTACCCCTTTTTTCTTGAAAATTATACCATAAATTGCTATGTTTTACACGTTAAAAAAGAAAGGATTTTAAATATGGCAGTGACAAATGAATATACCGGTGATTCTATTAAGGTATTAAAGGGGCTAGAGGCGGTTAAAAAGCGCCCTGGAATGTATATTGGTGACGTAGGCGAGGGCGGATCCGGTCTGCACCACATGATTTACGAAGTTGTTAATAATTCTATCGACGAAGCGATGGCGGGTTATGCCGATACGGTCTATGTTTCGTTAAATGCGGACGGGTCGGCGACAATTCGCGATAATGGTCGTGGTATGCCGTTTGATATTAACCATGAAACGGGGCGGTCTGCGCTGGAATTGATTATGTGTGAATTGCACGCCGGTGGTAAATTTGATAACGAGGGTAACGGCGCCTACAAGGTTTCCGGTGGGTTGCACGGGGTTGGTGTTTCGGTTGTGAATGCGTTGTCAACTTGGTTAGAGGTGCGCGTATGGCGTGGCGATCAAGAGGCAATAATGACCTTTGCCGATGGTGTGCCGACGGCTGATTTAAAAATTATTGAAAATAAAACGCATCATGAACACGGAACCGAGGTTACGTTTAAGCCGTCCGCCGAAACATTTACCGGCACAGAATTCAGTTTTGATGTTATGGAAACATGGTTGCGTGAACAATCGTACCTGAACGCTAATGTAAAGATTGTTTTGGAAGATCTGCGTGGTGCGGAAAAGAAAGAACGCGAATTCCACAGCGTTGACGGGTTAAAGGGGTTTGCGAATTATTTGGATAAATCCAAGGAATTGTTGAATCGTGACCCAATCCAAATGATAAAGCAGATCGAAGATACATATATCGAGATTGTTTTACAATGGACGACGGCATATACGGAAACATCGTTATGCTTTACAAATAATATTCCGAACCGCGATGGTGGAACGCACCTGGCCGGGTTCCGTGCGGGTTTAACACGTGCGATTAACAAATATATTTCCGAACACAGTAACAAGAAAGATATTGCATTAACCGGTGAAGATTTCCGCGAGGGTTTAACCAGTATCGTCAGTGTCAAGGTTCCGGATCCCAAGTTTGGTTCCCAGACCAAGGATAAATTGGTGTCAAGTGAGGTTCGACCATTGGTTGAAAACACAGTGTCGGAATTGCTGTATGAATATTTGGAAGAAAATCCGGCAACTGCGAAATTGATAATTGATAAGATTATCGAGGCCGCCACTGCGCGTGAGGCGGCGCGTAAAGCCCGCGAGTTGTCGCGTAAAAAGACCGGACCAGAATTGGGTGGTTTGCCGGGTAAATTGGCAAACTGTTCCGAAAAAGATCCAGCAAAATGCGAGCTGTTTATTGTTGAGGGTGATTCAGCTGGTGGTACAGCAAAGCAGGGGCGCGACAGAAAGACCCAGGCGATTTTGCCACTGCGTGGTAAGATTTTGAACGTTGAACGTGTGCGCTTTGATAAAATGTTGGGTTCGGATACTATTGGCGCGTTGATCACAACAATGGGTACCGGTATTGGCAAAGATGAATTTGATATTGAAAAAATGCGCTATCATAAAATTATCATCATGACCGATGCCGATGTCGACGGTCAACATATTCAGACGTTACTTATGACGTTCTTCTATCGTCATATGCCCGAGGCAATCGAACGCGGATACATCTATGTTGCTAAACCTCCGCTTTATGGCGTAACGCGGGGCAAACAGCAGATTTATCTGCAAAACGATGCCGAAATGAATAATTATTTACTGGATCAGTTATCGACCGATGGTGTTATTGAAACGGCGGATGGTGTTGCGGTGTCGGGTGCTGACTTGAAACGTTTGTTGGGATTGGTGTTTAATATGAAAACCACATTACAGGCGTTAAATCACATTATGCCGTTGCGATTTATCGAAGCGTTGGCACTGAACAAAGTGTTGGAAGAAGAATCGCCAGAAAATTTGGCGGCGGCGGAAAAAATGCTGGATGCCGAGGAATTAGAATTTGAACGCGGTTGGCATATTTCATCAGATTTAACCGGTATCACAATTACACGCACATTGCGCAGCGTAACGGAAACACATTTCTTGCCGCGTGAAAAATTAAACGGGGCAGAAATTCGTGCATGGCACCGTATGGACGGACACGATGAATTAATAGAAACATTCAGCAAACCGACAACATTGCGTGTAAAAAATAAATCACAAAAAATCTGGGGTGCGTTTGCGTTACTGGATACCGCAATAGAATATGCGAAAAATGGTTTGAAGATTCAGCGGTACAAAGGGTTGGGTGAAATGAATGCGGAACAGTTGTGGGAAACTACAATGGATCCGAATCATCGTTCGTTGTTCCAGGTTAAAATCGCCGATGCGTCCCAGGCGGACGAGGTCGTGTCCATGTTAATGGGCGATATTGTTGAACCGCGTCGTGACTTTATCGTCGAAAATGCGCTGGATGCAAATCTGGACGTGTAATGTTTAATAAAGATTGGTTCTTGAATCTTGAAAACGAAATCCGTAATTTGGGCGCCGATTCCGACGCCCAAAGTTTTGATGAAATTCGGGAAAACCTGTCGCACCCCAAAAAACTTTCACCGACCGAATTTGCCGATATGTGTAACTATGTGATTTTGGCGGGTGGCTTTTCACAAAAAACAGCAAAAAAAATACATACACAAATAACAGATTGTTTACATAAAAACGGTGCGAATTTTGACGAACTTTTTGCAATGTTTCATAATAAAAATAAAATAAATGCAGTGTGCGAAATTTGGAACAACAAAAACGCGCTATGTGCCGGATATTATGGCATAGATGATTTAGATGAAAAAATTAAATACCTGTCACAATTGCCACATATTGGTAAAATTACCGCAAATCATTTGGCGCGAAATCTGGGTGAAAATGTTGTAAAGTATGATATTTGGATTCAGAGATTAGGTGTCGCATACGCGACCCAGAGTTCAGAGTGCAGAGTGCAGAGTTCAGATATTGATAACGGCAAATTAAACCCGGAAATTAAACGGTCGTGTGATGAAATGTTTGCGCATTTGTCGCGCGTGACCGGTTTGCCGATTGGTTATATAGATGTTGTGTTGTGGAAGGGCGCACAGTTGGGGTTGATATTTAATTCCCCTTCGCTGGCGAAGGGGTCCGGTGTTTAACACCTGGGGGTAGTGGAATATAAAACTACCCTGTCTGCGCCGATGGCGCATCCACCCCTTCTTGGAAAGAAGGGGATTTAAGAGAAACGGGGGCGAAAAGATGGACGTAAAAATTGAACAATCTTGGAAAGATGCGTTGAACGCGGAATTTGATAAAGATTACTTTATAAAATTAACTGACTTTGTGCGCGGCGAATATAAATCCGGCAAACAGATTTATCCCGAACCCAAAAATATATTTAATGCGTTCAATTTGTGTCCGTTGTCCGATGTTCGGGTTGTGATTATCGGCCAGGATCCATACCATGAACCCGGCCAGGCGCACGGGCTGTGTTTTTCCGTCCTGCCGCCGACACCAATACCGCCGTCGTTGCAAAATATTTATAAAGAAATCGAAAGTGACCTGGGGCGACCATCATCAACACATGGTGATTTGACGTATTGGGCAGAGCAGGGTGTTTTATTACTAAATGCGACATTGACCGTTCGCGCACACGCAGCGGCATCGCATGCGGGTATGGGATGGGAACAGTTTACCGATGCGGTAATTCGTGAATGCGCAAAGCGGGAAAATATCGTATATATGCTGTGGGGGTCGTATGCCCAGCGCAAGGCACAAATAGTTGACCCGACAAAAAATCTGATTTTAAAAAGTGTGCATCCGTCGCCATTATCGGCATATCATGGGTTTTTTGGAAATCACCATTTTTCACGTGCCAATGAATACCTGGTCGCGCACGGTAAAGAACCAATTGATTGGTAAATGTCCTAGAAATTACGACTTACGCCCAGGCCGAAAAACGCATAGGAATGATTTTCTTGGGCGGTGTTTGCGTTGGAAAAATGCTGGGCATATACTTCGATACCCCATTTTTCATTTATGCGATATCCATAAAGCAATTTGAATTGAAACAGCAACTTGGCACCAAGGCGTTCATTTTGTTGTGCCTGTAACCCCACGCCGGCACCCAATCCGGCATACCAATTATCACCATATAATAGTGCGACATCACCAGATGCCAGCACAAGTGGAATTGTAAAATCGCGCCAATTCCAGCCATATTTTTTACCCAACCCCAATGTTTCGGCTATATTCAGCGATTGTCGTGCGGGTAAGCGGAAAAATGTTGCGGGTTGTGAATATTGGGCCTGGAAAATATAAAACGGAACAATGTGATACGGTAATGGGACAATGTATCCGTTGTCAAAACCCTGGCCAAAATAAAAGGCAACCTGGTTTTCTGCATCACCCATAAACGGGTTTGTGTCCGCATTTGCGCCACATACAAACAATAATGACAAAAGTATAGCAAGCCTTTTCATAACATTTAATGGTATCATTTTTGCGGGCTTTATGCAAAGGGATTTATTGAAATATCCTTGCAATCGAAAAAATGTCTGTTATAATCTCGTGGCATTGGCGGGATAGCTCAGCTGGTTAGAGCAGTGGAATCATAATCCACGTGTCGGGGGTTCAAGTCCCTCTCCCGCTACCAAAATTAAAATCGGGTTTATCCCGATTTTTATTTTGGTATAAAGCGGGCGGGACGCAGAACCACCGAGAAAGGGGGTTCAAACAAGTAAATAGGCGGACGGGGACGCCGGTCGCAAAGCGAATTTACGCAGTTGCGGCGAAGCCGAATTCCCTCTCCCGCTACCAAAAATTAAATCGGCCTTGTGCCGATTTCATTTTTGGTATTTGTGATAATGGGACGCAGAAGCCCTGAACTTTGGTTGCTTTTCCCTAGGCTCAAATACATATTGATTTTTCGGCGATGGTTTAATATGATGAACTTGCTTGATTATACATATAAAGGAAAAGATAAAATGGCCGAAAACAAAAAGTTGAGTATGGAAGAAATGATCGCCCAGGTTGATGCAGCAAAAAAGGCGAATCCGTTGGACTTGTCGTCCGACCAGGATTTGTCGATTGCTTTGATGAACCTGATTTCATTGGAAGAACATTTCTTTTTCAGTGGTGCAAAAACGCAAAAACCTGGATTTTATGATTTATTGAATACTACCCGCGAAATGCGCAAAGAATTGATGATGCGTATTGTCGATAAATCCGGCACCGATGGCAGCGAAGTTTGGTGCATTTCCAAACATTTGTTGGCGGCATCAATGCGTTTGATGGAGGTCGGAACCAAGGCGTTGGGTGCCGGCAAGAAAGAAGATGCCGAAGATTTGTTTGCGAAAGCCTATGATTTATATTCGCTGTTTTGGGGTTTGAATATGCACCTGATTGACCTGGGCGGTGTTCATGAACAGATTCCGGAGTTCTATGAAGCGGTTATTGTAAAAAAAGATACCGATAAAAAAGATGAAAAAAAGCCGGTAAAGGCCGGGACGGAAAAAACCGGAAAATCAGATGAATCGGCGGTAAAACGCCTGGGTAAATGGGTCAAAAACAAAGTTAATTGTTGTATAGAGTAAAAAACACCGGCGATTGCCGGTTTTTTATTTGACTTGGGTAACAGTTGTGTAAAAATCTAATTATGAGAATTGATGTTGCGCTGGTAAATCTTGGGCTGTTTGAATCACGGACACGCGCGGCGAACGCTGTGCGGGGTGGGGCGGTGTTTTATGGCGATACCGTCGTTACTAAACCCAGTTTTGATGCTGAAAATACCGATTTAATTTCTGTGCGGGGGGCGGTTATGCCCTATGTTTCGCGGGGCA
>Ga0265301_10000357_pt1 | contig 68647 bp, 49 predicted proteins | sample AusTroGonzalo_MG_2_FD_193488 | JGI IMG/M metagenome (GOLD analysis project Ga0265301, IMG submission 193488) | Bovine rumen microbial communities from tropical cattle in Woodstock, Queensland, Australia - Gonzalo_04 | ecosystem: Host-associated > Mammals > Digestive system > Stomach > Rumen ... | reverse complement strand
AGATCGAAAAGGCGCAGTGCAAGGCTTCTGTGCCCGACTTCAATATCGGGGACACCGTCAAGGTTTCCACCAAGATCATTGAAGGCACCACCGAACGCATCCAGAATTTCACCGGCGTCGTCATCGCCCGCAAGAATTCCGGTCTCCGCGAAACGTTCACCGTCCGCCGTTTCCAGAACGGCTACGGCGTGGAACGCGTGTTCCCGATCCACAGCCCGCGCATCGACGCGATCACCGTGGAACGTCACGGCCATGTCCGCCGCGCGAAGCTCTACTATCTGCGCAGCAAGATCGGCAAAGCCGCACGCGTCAAAGAGAAAAAGTACTTCGGTCCTGCGGCGTCCGCCGATTCCGCGAAGTAATCCGGATGGATTTCCTTCCCGGAAATTCCGAACTCCTCGCCTACGAACTCAAGTGGGGCGGGGAGTTTTCTTTTGTCGCCGGGGTCGACGAGGCCGGGCGCGGCTGCTGTGCCGGACCTGTCTGCGCCGCCGCGGTCGTCTTCACCGACCGGAGCCGGATCCCCGCCGGGGTCAACGATTCCAAGCAGCTCACGCACAAGCAGCGCATGGAGCTGCGGGAACTGATCCTCGCCGAGCCCTCCGCGCTCACGGGCGTGGCGATGGTCGACCAGGACGAGATCGACCGCACGGACATCCTTCGCGCCACCTGGCTGGCGATGCGGAACGCCGTGCTGGCGCTGCCCCGTCCCGCCGATTTCGTGCTCGTCGACGGCAATCCGGTCAAAGGTCTGCCCGTTCCCTCGGAAAACATCGTAAAGGGCGACGCGAAGTCCGTCAGCATCGCGGCTGCCAGCATCCTCGCGAAGACCTCCCGCGACCTCTTCATGCTTGAGGCGGCGAAGCAGTATCCGCAGTATCAATTCGAGGTCCACAAGGGTTACTGCACCAAGCTTCATACGGACCTCATCCGCAAGTACGGACCGTGCCCGCTGCACCGCAAGACGTTCGAGCCCGTCCGCTCCATCCTGAACCCGCCCGACACCGTTCAGGGCGAATTCCAGTTCTGAGGCGAATCATGGATTTGAACGAACTGAAACAAGATTGTGCCCTGAAGCAGAAGAAGGGCCTGCCCTTCATCATGGCGTCCGTGCTCATCTGGACCGCCATCCTGTGCGTCCACCTGACGAATCTCAATCCCCTCGCGAAAAACCTGCTCACGTTCTGCTGCACCGGCCCGCTGCTGCCGCTCGCGTTCGGCATCTCGAAGCTGATCGGCGTAGATTTCCAGGGCAAGGGCAACCCGCTGACGAAGCTCGGCATGATTTTCACGTTGAACCAGATCCTGTACCTCCTGATCGCCATGTGGGTCTATGCCGCCGTGCCGGAGAAGATGCTCATGGTCTTCTCCATGATCTTCGGCGCGCATTTCCTGCCCTACGGCTGGCTGTACGATTCCAAAAGCTATTTCGTCATGGCGGTCGCCATCCCGTTCCTGTCCCTGGGGCTCGGGCTGTTTTTCCCGCCGTTCGTGCTTGCGGCGGTCATGATCGGCGTGGAGATCCTGTTCAGCATCCTGCTCTGGCTCGAAGTCCGCGCGCTGAATCAATAAAATTGGACATATAGGTCCTAGGTCACATACGACGTTAATTCCCTCTGGCTTTCCCGAAAAAGCCCGGCATTCCGCTCATTCCCGGGGGCGTTCGGCTTGCATTCCCGTATTTTTGTGATATAGTATGGGCAGGCAATTCCGCCTGTAATACCATGTTGCAAGGAGTCCGAACCATGAATAAGCCCCGTCGTTTGTTTCCCGTTTTCGCCGGATGTATCATCTTTCTGCTGGTTGGGGCGTTCTTTGCCCTCACCGATACCGGGAAAGAACTCATCGAAAGGGCACGGACCATTCACAAGCATGCGGCGATGAATGCAAAGTTTCAAGCACAGATTGATGCGCAGACCGATACGCTGATCGCGGCGGAAGCCGACCCGAACGACGCGAAATCGATCTACGAGCTCGGCGTCCGATATGAGAAAGAGGGGGGCGGCATATTGGCTGCCATCGAATTATATCGCAGGGCCGCCGAAATGGGTAATGCCGACGCTCAGTACGCATACGGCATGGCGTACCTGGAACATCTTCACGAGATCATCTCACCCCGCGCCGCAGCGAAGGCGGAAGGCGTCAAATGGCTGCGGAAAGCTGCCGAACAGGGGCATCCCGAAGCGCAAATCGAACTCGCTAAGTGTTATTTGCGGGGCGAAGGTGTGAAAAGCGATCCGAACGAGGCGTACAAGTGGGGAAAGATGGCCGCGGAGTCCGGCAATGCGCGGGCGATGTTCGAATACTATCGACACCTGTTCGGCGGCGAGGAATGGCTCCGCAAGGCTGCGGAAGAAGGCTATGCCGAGGCGCAGAGGACGCTGGGGGTCAATTATCACTACGCCTCAAAAGGCTATCCCCTGGACCTCAAGGAAGCGGTCAAATGGTACACGCTGGCAGCGGCGCAGGGCGATCGCGAAGCGAAAAAGTCTCTCGATAAGCTGAAGGACATTGTCTCCGCGCAGGAAGAGGCGGCGCAGGGCGGCCCCGAAACGCAGTACCAAATGGCTTTGCAGATCCGCGACAACCCGGAGCTCGGAGGCTTTTCCAACGAGGCGCGCATGAACGAAGCGCTGAAATGGTATCGAATGGCCGCGGAGAACGGTCATAAGGTCGCGATGCTTGATTTGGCGGAGGGCTTTGCCTTTGGCGCATGGTTCGCGCCGGGACTTGATTTCGAAGAGGCCGCCAAGTGGTACCGGAAGCTGGCGGAACAGGGCGATCCCATGGGACAGGGAATGCTCGGCTGGCTTTATGCGACCGGACGCGGCGTGGAAAAGGACCGGAAGACGGCGGTCGAATGGTTCCGCAAGGGCGCGGAGCAGGGCAATGCCGAGGCGCAGTACGGCATGGGCGTCAGCATCGAGGAAAGCTGGCAGGAGTCTTTCTATCTGCATGAACCCGAGAACTGGAAGACCGTCGTGGACTGGTACATCAAGGCGGCGAACAGCGGACTGAAGCATCATCTGCAGAGGCTCTATCTTGACGCCAAAGCCCCGGACTCCTACAGAAGTCTGCCGTTCAAAATCGGCAGTATGTACGACGACAGATACTGCTCCATCATTAATCCGAACGGACGGATTTTGAACGAGCCCGCGGACCAGTACCTCTCCGAGGCCGTGAAATGGTACCTGAAAGCTGTTGAGGCGGATGATCTCTTTGGCGTTTTCCGTCTTCGCGACCTTGCCGACATGCGGGACAGCGAAGAGGCGAAGGAAGCTCTCCGCAAGCTCGCGAAGAACGGACATGAACATGCGAAAGCTTACCTGCTGGATTTCGGCTGGGCCGCCCCCGAAGATGTGGAACCCCTGCTGCGCTGGAGGGTGGAAGAAAAAGGGAACAACGAAGCGCAGTATACGCTGGCACGCATCCTCATCGAACGGAATAACGGCGTCACCCCCGAGGCGATGGAATTGCTTTTCAAGGCCGCGAAGGGCGATTATAATCCGGCGCTCCGCGAACTTGTCGAACTTGCCGCAAACGGTAACAAAGACGCGGAAGACGCGATCCGTACAGTCGCGGAGAATGAGTCGGCTTATGATTGGAACCGGAGCAGCGAAAAAGCGCAGAAACTCATAGAAGACCACAGCCGGAGCGGACAGTGGCGCTGGCCGTCGGACTGGGACGATCCGCCGAAGAAAGCGGGGGAGGACTGAGAACAGGAGGACAAGTCCTCCTCTGAAGTTGTGCTTGGCTCCGCTCAAGCACGGAGAGACGGAGCTGTCCTCCGAAAACAGAAGCGGCACGCATCGCTCATTTGCGGTACGTGCCGTTCGTTTGCGCTTCCGGCTGAGGGAAACTCTTATGCGCGGCGGGTGCTGCCCCCGCTCAGGACGCCCCGTTTGGCGGAACGCACGAATTCGACGAATTCCTTGACTTCCGGGATTTGGGGCAGAGTGGTTTCGATCTCTTCCAGCGCGTTCTTCATGTTGAGGCCGCGGCGGAATGCGATGTCGTACATCTTGTGGACAGTGCGGATGTCCTCTTTCGAATAGCCCGCGCGTTCCAGCGCCACCTTGTTGAAGCTGCGGACGCCGCCGTTTCTGCCGTCGCCGATCATGAAAGGCGGCAGGTCCATGGAAATGGCGGAACCGCCGGAGAGCATGGCGTAACGGCCCACGCGGACGAACTGGTGGATGCAGGTGTTGCCGGAGATGAACGCGTGGGCGCCGATCTGGACATAGCCGGCGGCAAGCGCGTTGAGCGCCATGATGACATAGTCGCCGATGACGCAGTTGTGCGCCATGTGGGAGTTGCCCATGAGGAAGCAGTGGCTTCCGACGATCGTTTCCGTGCCGGGATGCGCGCCCCTGTGGATGGAGCAGCCCTCGCGGATGATGTTGGCGTCGCCGATTCGGGTGAAAGAATCGCCCTGGGACGGGTCGTAGCTGAGGTCGTTGGGCACACCGCCGAGCGTTGCGTACGGGAAAATGGTGTTGTCCGCGCCGATCGTGGTGTTGGAATAGATGTGGCACTGCGCGATCAGGCGCGTGTTCGCGCCGATCTTCACGTGGTCGTCGATGATGCAGTACGGGCCGACGAAAACGGAATCGTCGAGCTCGACGTCATTCCCGATAATGGCGGTCTGGTGGATCTGCGCCATTGCTGTATATCCCGATGCGGATTATTTCTTCTTGGCGGCCTTGATCGCCTCTTTGACGCGGAGTTTGACGCGCTTGAGGTACTGTTTGCGGCGGGCCTGTTTCTCGTGCTTGTTATACTGTCTTCCCATTGTCGGAATCTCCATGTGTTGGATTTGGTTCAGGTTCAAAAATATATCCATAAAAGATAGCACGATTTCACGTTTTTTCAAATGTAAAACCGAAAAAACATGCCGAAAACATGCTTTTTCCGTGCCGCTCCTTGACTTTTGCCCGTTCCGGCTCTATTTTATTGCAAAATCCTGAACATGATGAACCGGACAAAGACAATGACCGAACCCGACTTCTCGAAAATCGAAACCGCCGGATGTCCCGCGGGCGACGCCGGACGCGACATGATCCTGCGCATGAACCGCGAACACGGCCCGCTCAGGACGTGGGGATTCGCGCACATCGCCGTCGGACGCTCCGTGCTGGACGTGGGATGCGGCGGAGGCGCGGCGTTGTCCGAGCTGGCGGATCGTTTCCCCGCGGCGAAGCTCGCCGGGTGCGACGTCTCCCCGCTCGCCATCGAGACCGCGACGGCGCTGAACGAAGCGCATGTGAAGTCAGGGAGAATGACGTTCCACCTGTGCGGCGTACCGGACCTTCCGTTCGCGGACAGTGCGTTCGACACGGTGTTTTCGGTCGAGAGCCTGTATTTCTGGCCGGACGCCCTGGCGGGATTGCGCGAAATCCGCCGCGTGCTCGCCCCGGGCGGCGTATTCATGACCGCCCTGGAGATGGTCGGCGGCATGATGGACGAACGCCAGCTTGCGATCGTGCAGCATCTGAAGATGTTCTGCCCGACGCGGGACGAACTGGCGGATTTGATGGCGGCGGCGGGATTTGCGGACGTGGACGTCGACTTCGAGCCGAACCGCCTCTGGCTGTGCGCCGTCGGGCGCAAGTAAGCCCGGGCGTCAGTAGATGTCAAGGAAGACGAGGCGGAATCCGCAGATGACCGTCGCGAAAATGACCGGCCCGAGCGGGAAGAACAGGCTCACGGCGAATACACCCAGCGAGGCCGCCACGCCCAGAATGAACGCCAGCGGGATCGCGGGTCCGATCTGAACAGGTTCGTCCATGCGGGCGCGCACCAGCAGCGACGCGCAAGTCAGGCCGCAGAGAGCGAAGAGTTCCGTCCGGAAGCCGGGAGTCAGGAAGAACGCCAGCCCGAAGAGCAGCGCAGCCAGCAGCGCGATCAGGATGCGTCCGAATGGATTTTTCAGCGCCGAACCGACCCTGAACCAGTCCCAGTGTTTTCCCACATCTTCAAAAAAGATGAATGCGATGATGATGAGATAAAGCGCCAGCTGGAGTTCGTAAGCTGGCATCATTTCATGCGTGAACATCAGGAAGAGCGACAGCGCGCCCGTGAGGTAGAACATGTCCTCGAACGCGCGGAACGCCTGCTTGTGCACGGGTTTCCAGGAGATGAAGTACCGCAGGAACGGATAGACGGCGAGGAGAACGCCCAGGATCCACGCGCAGGTCGTCCGAACCGGAAATCCGTCCGGCAGGAACCGTTTCAGGCGCGGCGCGAGCTCCGTCCGGGCGAAGACGGCGCAGAACGGGGTGAAAACGCGGCGGACCTTGACCTTGTCGGCGGCTTCCAGAAGTTCGGCGGGGATCGAGTTGGAATAATCCTCTTCCAGGACCAGTCCGATGGCGTTGTCCGGCACGCCTCCGGCGTTGGAGTAGTACCCGGCAAGCTCCGCCGTCGTGTTCAGCTTGTCCAGGTCGAAATTCGGCTCGGCGTTCAGGCCGGATGCGAGGATCACGCGGTCTCCGAAGCGGAACGCCCCCGCGTTGCCGAACGAATGCCGCAGAAACGCGAGGATGCAGGCGGAATCCTCCGGCCGGTCCGGCGGCAGCACGACCGCGAAGACGCCGCCGGTGTTCATGAGCCCGTCTTTCACCCGGTCGAAGAACAGCGGGGAAAAGAGCCGGAGTTTTTTGGAAAGAAAGCGTTCCGGGAACGCGCAGTCCAGCAGGACAATGTCGAACGCAATGTTCAGATGGAAGCCGCCGAGGGAGTCAGTAAGTTCCTGCCGGAACGTCTTCTCCGATTTCGTGTCGCGATGCCATTTGGGATACAGCATACGGAACCGGGAAAAGCTTTTCCACGGACCGCCGAGGCCCCAGCCCGGAACGGATGCCGGGTCGAAGACATGAAGACCGTACTGGCGGAACCGGAGCGCCGGATCGTCCTGGGGCGGACCGTACTGGAAGAACTGGAATTCGGGATAGATGCCGTCCTTCTTCCGGTAGAAATCCGGTCGGTCGGTCAGGATCAGCACGCGCGGCGCCATCTTCCCTGAGGAGAAAGCGACGGCGGCGGTTTGCAGGCGGATCCTGGCGTCCAGACTGTCTCCTGCTCCGTCCGCCGCGGATGGCGGCGCATCGTTCCGCATGAGCATGCACCCGGCGAGGGAGAACGCCAGCACGAGGAGCACGGCGAAAGCGATCCGCCAGCGCGCCGGGACGCTTGATCGTGTCTGAAGTTCAACCATGGATCAGCCTTAAAAAAAGCGACCCGCAAAAAGCTTTTGCGGATCGCATGTTCGCGATATTTTCGCTTAGAAAAGCGGCATCTTCACCGCGGTGCCGGCGGGGATCTTCTGTCCGGGCTTGAACTCGGGGTTCAGGCGGATCAGGTCCTCGAGGTTGCGGTCGTGGATGTTCGCGACTTCCTCAAGCGTGGACTCGGAGTCGATCGGGACGGCGATTACGTCCGTATCCGGGATCGCCGAGACGGGATCGAGCGCGGGAAGCGAGCTGGAAGCGGGCTGGGTCGCGGACTTCGAAGTGGCGGCGGAGGTGACGCCGGCGGAGGAACCGCCGATGGGCTCGACGACTCCGCCCGTGCCCTCGCCGGCCTTGGTCGTCGTGGTGGTCGCGGACTTCGTGGTCGTGGTGGCGGCGGGCTCGGTCTTGGTCGTCGTGGCGGTCGCGGGCTTCGTCGTCGTGTTCGCGGCGGTGGTGGTCGCGGGCTTTGTCGTTGTGGTGGAGGAAGCGGTGGTCGTCTTGCCTGCGGCGGGGATCACGAGCGTCTGGCCGATGCGGAGAATTGCGTTCGGATCGAGCTTGTTTGCCGCGACGAGGTCGGCGAGCTTCACGTGGTGACGCTGCGCGATGACGCTGAGGCTGTCGCCTTTCTTCACCACATAGAGCGTCTCGCCGTCTTTCGCGACGGGCTGCGCTTTCGCGGTCGAGGATGCGGGCTTTGTCGTGGTCGTCGCGGGCTTCGTGGTGGTTGCCTTGGTCTCATCGGCTTTCTTCTGCGGGATGGGCTTGCCGACGGCGTTCTTGGCGTCCGGCGGGATCATGAGGACCTGGCCGATCTTCAGCGGGGCCTTTTCGTCGATGCCGTTGATCTCGGCGAGACGTGCCACGGAGACGCCGTAGACCATGCCGATGCCCCACAGTGTGTCGCCCTTCACGACCTTGTATTCCACGGAGCCTTCGGGAGCGTTCGACTTCTGGACGGGCTGGAGTTCCTGGTCTGTGACGCCAGGTTTGCCGCCCTGCTGACCGCCTTGGACCGGACCGACCGGCACGTCGTTTTCAATATAAATGACCTCGGTTTCGAAAGCGCCGCTGCCGCCGGGCTGACTGGTCTGGGTGCCAGAGGCAGTTTCATCCGTATAAATAATCTCGGCTGCGAGCGTGCCGTCGCCGTTGGACTGGATGGTCTGGGTGCGCGAGGTGGTTTCTCCGGAGTATGGATCCTCGACGAACGAGCCGCCGGGGATGCGGACGGGCTTGTCTGCGCAGGCAGTGAGGAGAAGAACGGCGACCGCGGATGCTGCCGCGGGGGTGACGATGCGGTACATGGCTTTCATGACGGGTGGGACCTCCGGAAATGTTATTTGAATTTCAGAATACGCAGGATGAGCGGCGTTCCGGAAAGAAAAAAGAACGCCACCATATATTTTAAGACGAAAAGCCGATAATTCAAATGAAGTCACGCATTTTTTGTGACTTTTTTTGTGTTTTTTTTCGCATCGGGTGCGCAGAGCAGGGAAAAAGCCCCGCGTCAGCGCTTTTTCCCGGCTTTTTTCGCATCGGGAACACCGTTCGCGAATGCGATCAGCGTGGACGGCTTCACGCCTTTCAGGTCGCGTTTCAGGCGGCGGTTCAGCTCCGCCCGCGTGAGCTTGTCGAGCTGTTCGCGGCGGGTCCATGGCTGAAGCGCATCCCCGGTCAGGTAGTGTTCGAGCGCGGCCTGTTTCGCCAGGGAGCCGGAGGGAGCGGCGTCGAACGCGTATTTGCGGGATGCGAGCGCGGCGTCGAACTCGTCCTTGTCGAGTCCGCCTGTAGCGAGGCGCCGGAATTCATCGAGGAGCAGTCCCCGGACCTGCTGCGCGTTTTCGTCCGATGTCGAGGCGGCGAACGCGGAGACGCCCGCGCCGAATCCGTACATGCGAACGAATCCGGTCCAGTACGCCAGTCCCTTTTCGCCGCGCACGGTCTTGAAGAGCTTCGACGACATGCCGTTTTCCGCGTTCAGCGCCAGGTCCCAGACCAGGTCGGCGGCCTCCACGCCGCACGAACGGAATCCGCAGGTCACGACCGCCTGCTTGCGCTGTTCGAGCGAGAACGCGAGGTCGGCGGGGCGGACGGGCTTCGGCGGCGCGGGGCGCTCCGGCACGGGGGCTGTCCAGTGGCCCGCGGAGAATATCTCCTGTGCGGCGTCGCGGGCTTGTTTGAGAGAAATCGCGCCGGAGAACGCCAGGCATGCCGCCTGCGCGGACAGGACGCGGTCCCGGTAGTAGGCTCCCAGCTTCGCGGCGGAAGCTTTTTTCAATGCGGCGAGCGAGGTCTCGGGGCTGCGTCCGTAGGGATGGTCCGCGCCGAAGAGGTGCTCTTTCAGGCGGGCGAACGCGACCGTGTCCGGCTGGAGCAGCGAGCTTTCGAACTCGCGGATCAGGTTCAGCCTCTCACGTTCGACGGTCTCGGCGGGGAACGTCGGCTCTCCGGCGAGGAGAGCGGCGAGCCTGACCGCGCGGCGGAAGCTCTTGAGCGGGAATTGAAGCGACAGGAACATGGAGTTGTTGCCGGCAGTGCAGTCGGCGGCGATCGCGCCGTCGGCGAGCTGTTCCGCCAGCGCCGACTCGTCGTATTTGCCCGCGCCGCAGAAGACGGTCTCGGAAACGAGGCGGGAGAACATGCTTTCTGCTGCGGTCTCGAACGCAGCGGCGCAGGGCAGCACGAGCGTGATCTCCGCCATGGTCCGCGACGGGTCCTCCAGCAGCAGGACGGTCTGCCCGGTCTTCGCCGTTTCGACCACGGGACGCGGCAGGGCGGGCGCGGCTTTCTTTCTGGCGGACTTCTTCTTGGAAATGTCCTCGGGAGCCATGCGGACGCATGTCACGTCGTCGGGGGACAGCATGGTTCGGAGAATCTCCGTCACGTCGTCCGGGGTGACGGCATCAAGGTCGCGGAGCATGGCATGGAGGTCGCAGCTGCCATTGATGCGGACCGCGCCGGAGACAAGCCCGGCGAATTCGCCCGGCGTCTCGAACCTGCTCAGGATCTCCGCTTCGACGGCGGCGCGTGCGCGTGCGATCTCGCGTTTCGTGACCGGGCGCCCGAGGAAGTCGCGGAGCACGTCCCGGAATCCCGCCTGCATGGCGTCAAGTTTCGCAGGGTCGCCCTCGAATGCCGTGAAGAAAAAGCCCTGGCCGTCCTGGAACATCAGGTAGTCCGCCCAGGAGCCCGAGATCAGCTCGTTTTCGATGTGCATGGAGCGGTAGACGCGCCCGGATTCGTCGTCGAACAGGAACGCGAGCACGCGGAGCGCGGCGTTCGAGCGGGAATCGAGGTCGTGCAGCTGCCATCCGAACGCCAGATACGCCAAAGAATCCTTCCATGTCAGCTCGACGGTGTGGCGTCCGGTCCGCCTGAACGGACGGGCGGGCGGCTCCTCGTGGAAGCTGTCCGGCTGCCAGTCCTCCAGCTTCGCGCGGAGTTCGGCGAGCACGGCATCCGCGTCGAACCGCCCCGCGATGTAGAACGACATGCGTTCGGGCGTGTAGCGCCGCCTGTGGTATGCCATCATCTGTTCGCGCGTCACGGCTCCGAGCAGATGGTCGTATCCGATGATCGGCACGCGGTACGGGCTGCCGCGGAAAAGCTCGCCGAGCATGTTCTCGTAGACGCCGAGGCGCGGATTGTCCAGCCGCATGTGGCTCTCGTTCAGGATGACGTCCTTTTCGCGGGCGAACTCGTCCTCGGGGAAAAGCGGCTCGCGCATCATGGACGCGAGCATGCGCGCGCCCTCGACGGCGTCCGCGGCGGGCAGGTTGATGTAGTAGAATGTCTGGTCCTGGCTGGTGAATGCGTTCAGATTGCCGCCGCATGCGTTCACGCGGTCGGCGATCTCCGTGTGCCCCGGGAAGCTCTTCGTGCCGCTGAACATCATGTGCTCGAGGAAGTGCGACAGGCCGCTCCCGAGGTCCGCTCCCTCGTTCGCGCTGCCCGTGTTCACGCAGACATTGCAGCTGACAGTGCGGACGCCCGGCATGGGGCAGAGGAAAATGCGGATGCCGTTTTTCAGGCGGTGTTCACGGATGAGGTCGAGCAGGGGCAGGGCGGTTTCAGGCATGGAGAAGTTCTCCCGGTTCCGAGGCGGGGCGTGCCAAGCTGGCGTTCAGGCGTCGATGACCGGAAGCGGGCCGGGGTCTCCGGCTGGTTCCGGACGGTTCCCGAAACTTCGGCGGACGATCTCCTGCGCCACGTAGATCAGGTCCGGCACGCAGTCGAAATCCTCGATGCGGTCGCCCGGTCCGGCGGAGAGCACGCCCTCCTCGATGAGGTTGTAGACGATGTTGCCGGCGTCGCGTCCGCTGAGGAGATTCCAGTGGCGGAGCATGTCCGGGGCAAGAAACATGTAGGTGCTGACCGCGTATTCAAGCATGCCCTGGATCAGCTGGCCGCCCGACACGTGACGTGTGCCGAGCGGGCGTCCCTGCTTCGAGAGCTTGTTCACGGTGTAGGAGACGGCGTTGTTCATGAAAATGTACGCGCGGGCATCGTACCGCGGATCCTTTTCGAGGATGCGGACGAGCGAGTCTTTCCATTCGAGGTCTTCCATGCCGGTCTCCTGCAGCGGTCGGTGGGGTTGCGGTCAGGCGGTCAGCGGTAGCGGACGGACTGCTGGACGCGGGGCATCTTAGGCTCCTCCAGCATGAGCGCGTACCAGGCTTCGGCGAGCGGGGCGTTCGAGAACTGCTTGACCTTGCCGTTCAGGAGGAGTTCGCGGTTCTTTTCCAGCGTCTCGTTGGAAGTCTGCTTGCGGGCTTCCGTGAGCGCGGCGATGGCGTCCTCGACGCGGTCCTGCTTCACCAGGATCCAGGAGTATGCGGCGTACGGGATCACGGCGTTGTCGCCCTTGAAGCGGCGGCAGCGGGCCTTGAAGAACTTGTCGAGCTTCGGGTCGTTGTTCTTGTACATGCGGACGAGGCGGATGGTGACGCTCTGGGCATCGAAGAACAAGCAGTGCGGGATCAGCTTGTCCACCTCGTCGAACTTCTTCTGCTGGAAGAGGAACGCCATGCGCATGGTGTTCACCTGGCGTTTCAGGAGGAAGCTCCATTTGTAGAGCGGCTTGAAGAGGTCCAAAGCCTCGATCATGCGGTCGAGCCCTGCCTGCTGTTCGCGTTCCAAGATCTGCATCATCTGCTTCGGGCTGCCCATGGGGCGGTGCATCATGCGGTTCTGCATCCCCTGGATCTTCTGCTGGATTTCCAGCATCATCGTCTGGAGCTTCGTGTTGATCTTCTTCGACTGCGCCCGCAGGACCAGGGAAATGGCGAGGTGGACGAGGAAGAAGACCACGATCATCATGGCGACGACGGCGGACGTCGGGAGACCGCGGTAGGATGCGGCGTCGGCGAGCAAAGCGGCGATCAGGGAAATCAGGAGAGTCAGCATGTTCAATACCTTTCAGGTGGAAAATTCATTATAAACAAATAAAATACACCGCAAACGGGAAAAAGGCAACCCCGGAACGGAAAAAAGGCGGCATCCGCGGCGGATTTTTCAATGGAAAAACATGAAGTGCGATACAATGACGAGAGGACAAGGTAATTAAGGAAAAGCGCTGTTCTCTCCGCCGGGATTGCATTTTGACGATTTGGCTGTATATTGTGTGAGTATTTTTTTATATGCAACCAACCCGACCCGGACCCGAAGCAGAACCATGAGCCGCGCAGACCTCACAGCATTCGTCCCGATGACCCGCGAGGAGATGCAGGCGCGTGGCTGGGACGCCATCGACATCCTGATCGTGACCGGCGATGCCTACGTGGACCATCCGACGTTCGGGCCGCCGCTCATCGCGCGGGTGCTGCTGGACGCCGGCTACCGCGTGGGGATCGTGGCGCAGCCGGACTGGAAGGACCCGGACAGCGTTAAGACGTTCGGCAGGCCCCTGCTCGGGTGCGGCGTGGCGAGCGGCAACATGGACTCCATGGTGAAACTTTACACCGCGGGCCGTCGCCTCCGGCACGAGGACATGTATTCGCCGGGCGGAAAGACCGGGCTTTGCCCGCCCCATGCGTCGGTTGTCTACAGCCAGCTCGTGCGGCAGGCGTTCCCCGGGCTCCCCGTGATCCTCGGCGGCGTCGAAGCCAGCCTGCGGCGCGTGGCACATTACGATTACTGGCAGGACAAGATGCGCCCGTCCGTGCTGGTGGACGCGAAAGCCGACCTGCTGTGCTACGGCATGGGCGAACTCACCATGCTGGAGATATTCGACCGCATCAAACGGAATCTGCCGCTCGACGGCATCCGCGGCACATGCCGTTACCTCGGCGGCCGCGAGAGCGCGGCTTTCACGCCGGACGATTCCTGCGTGCTGCTGCCCTCCTGCGAGGACCTTTCCGCCGACAAGGACGCCATCATGCGCCAGACGAAGATCGTCGAAGCGGAGATGAACCCGTGGAACGGACGCCGCCTGGTCCAGTGGACGCGCGGACGCATCCTGCTTGTGGAACCGCCGCGCCCGCCGATGACCACCGCCGAGTTCGACCACGTCTGCGAACTGCCGTTCACCGGACTGCCGCACTGGAGCTACACCGAGCGCATCCCGGCGTGGGATGTGATCCGCGACTCGATCCCCGTGGTGCGCGGATGCCCCGGCGGCTGCGCGTTCTGCGGACTTGTGTCGCACCAGAATCACCACCTCGTTTCCCGTTCGCCGGAAAGCGTCGTCCGCAGCATCGAAAAGCTCGCGGCGCAGCCCTTCTTCCACGGCACGATCAGCGACATCGGCGGCGCGGCGGGCAATATCTACGGGCATGGCCCATTCGAACCGGAAAAATGCAGAAAATGCCGCCGCATCTCGTGCCTGTTCCCCTCGATCTGCCCGAACTACCATGCGGACGAAAAACCGCTCATGGACCTGCTCGACCGCATCAAACGGATCCCCGGCGTGAAGCACGTCTTCATCAACTCCGGCATCCGGCTCGACCTCGCGCTGCTTCAGCCGCGCCAGACCGAAAAGATCATCCGCGACCATGTCGGCGGCCAGCTCAGCGTCGCGCCGGAACACCTCGACGGCGAGGTCCTGCGCCTGATGCGCAAGGGGCAGGCGGGCGTGTTCGACAAGTTCAAGGACATTTTCGACCGCGTGAATGCCGCGACCGTGAAAAAGCAGTTCATGATCCCGTACTTCATCTCGAACTTCCCCGGCTGCACGGAACGCCACATGCGCGTGGTCGATTCCTACCTCGCGAAATTCCACTGGAGCCCGAAGCAGGTCCAGGACTTCATCCCGCTCGCCATGACCATGGGCTGCGCCATGTACTGCTCCGAAACCACGCCAGACGGACAGCCGATCCAGGTCAACAAGGGTCTCGCCGAACGCCGTGGCCAGCGCGACATGCTCCGCCGTGACCGCGATGCCGGACCCGCGCACGGCAACAAAACCGAGGGAAAACGTCCGCAGAATGGACGCAATTCGCATTCCCGAAATCCCCGCGGCGGACACCGGGGCAAGCCCCGCAGGAAATAAGCCCGGTTCTGTTCGAACATGAAAAAGCCGGAAGCATCCTGGATTTGGAAGCTCCCGGCGCGATTGAATTTTTAATATTGATAAGTTTTATTCCGGAATCCGTTTGCCCCTGTACGGCGCGATCACGTATTGGAGCGTGAAGTTGGGATTGTCGACCTTGTACTGCGGCAGGGGTTCCGGGCCGCAACTGGCGCCGCCGAGACCGGACACGACCGAATCCAGGTGCAGCACGGTCTTGCTGCCGGGCACGGGCAGGCGGTCGCGGGTCTTCGCCGCGGCGATCTCGCCCTCGGTCCACGGAGAAACGGAGAATTCCATGCCGGGGAGCTCCTCGAGTGCGCCATTTTCATTTTTGAGCAGGGTGAACGAGACGGCGGGGAGTTTTTTGTCGTCTCCGTACAGGATCACGTTCTTCGTACCGATGCGGTTGCCGTAGCTCTGGGACTTCACATATGGCTCGATCATGCCGAGCACGGTGGTGTCGAAGCGGTCGAACCACGCGGCGTGGCGGCGGTCGCGGTAGTTCTCGTGCGGGCCGAAGCCGAGGTAGGAGACGCGGTTGTACGCGCCGTCGAGGACGAACGAGAAGCCGTTGCGGTAGAGGTTGAACGGCATTTGCTGGGAATTGCAGACCATTGCCCTGACGGTGATCGCGCCGTCGCGCGCGATGTCCCAGGTCGTGCTGACTGCGGCTGTGACAGAGGGTTTCCCGATTGCCAGGAAGGACTTATGCGTGGTGACCCTGACGCCGCCGTCATCGTTTCTTTCCCAGGAAAGCCTCACTTCCGCCTCGACCCGATTCGACTGTTCCGGGATGACCTCGGCGGTCAGGCTCTTGCCGGGCTCCTTGTCGAAGATCCACTTGTCGTTGTCGACCGGCGCGCGGTAGACTTCAGGCTGTGGGCCCGCTTCCAGGACTTCCCTGCCGTCGTAGGCCAGAGAAACAAGGTTGCCTTCGCGGAATACGACCTCGAAGCCGTTGCCTGTCACGGTGATGGCATTTTCGCCGTCCTCGTTCACATCCGGCAGGCTGAGGACCTTGCCGGATTTCTTTTTCTCCGGGATCTGCGGCTCGTTGGCGGCGCCGTTCACGGAATACGTCGCGACCGCGGCGTCGAGGAAATCCTCAAGCCTGCCTGCGTCGAGCAGGTCGATCGGGTCAGGCTCCGCGAGGAAGTTGAACTGCGTGAGCATCCGTGCGGTCCCGAGGCGGATGGGCTCGGGGAAGACCAGCAGGAGCATCGCCGGGGGTTCGTCCATGCCCGCCGCCTGAGGCGGATAGCCGCACAGAATCTCGACGGACTGGCCGGGGGCGAGCGCGGGGATCGGATGTGCGCTCCAGATGCGTTTGCCGTCCTCTCCGGCGCGGAGTCCGCCCGCGTACAGGATCACGAGCGTGTGGCGCACGAGGTCTTTGTGAAAATAGCCGTTCGTGAGCCTGATGGTGAACATCCGGGAATCGTTCGGGGCGGGCGTGTCGACGTCGAACTTGACATACTGATACACGCGTTTCACTTCGCGGAGCTTCGCGCTCTTCGTGCGGTCGGCGAAGATCACGCCGTTGTCGCAGAAGTTGCCGTCGCCGGGGTTGTCCCCGAACATGCCGCCGAACGCCAGCGCGCTCCCGGTGAACGGCGCGGCCTTGTATTTGCCGTCTTCCTGGCGTTCCGCGCGGACATCCTGGTCGACCCAGTCCCAGATGCAGCCGCCGATGAGGTTCGGATATTTCTCATAGAGGTCGACGTATTCCTTGAAGTTGCCGAGGGCGTTGCCCATGCTGTGCGCGAACTCGCAGACGAAGAACGGTCCGGTCTTCGCGCGGGTCTTCTCCGGCGCGGCCCAGTTCCAGTTCGCGTGTTCCTGGTCGCTTCCGATCTTCTCCACGGTTTCGACCGAGGGGTACATGGTGCTGCCCATGTCGGTGAGGCCGGGGCGGTAGCCGAGTTCGCATGCGTGGATGAGGCGGGAGGTGTCGACTCCCCGGACCGCCTGCGCGGCAGCGACGAGGTTGGCGCACTCGCCCCAGCCGTTTTCGTTGCCGAGGCTCCAGATGATGACGGACGGATTGTTCCTGAGACGGAACACGTTGTTCAGGTTGCGCTTGATATATGCCTGCATCCATTTCGGGTCTTCGGTGAGTGCCTGGTGCGCGTGGCATTCGATGTTCGCCTCCGCCACGACGTACAGCCCGTACTTGTTGCACAGCTCGTACCAGTACGGGTCGTTCGGGTAGTGCGAAGTGCGGACGGTGTTGATGTTGTTCTCTTTCATGAGCTTCACGTCCTGCTCCATGACCTCGTGCGTGAGGGCGCGTCCGAGGTCCGGATGCGTCTCGTGGCGGTTCACGCCTTTCAGGATGACTTCGCGCCCGTTCACCAGCAGCTGGTCATCCGGGCCGATCTCCACGGTGCGGAATCCCAGGTCGGCGGTCAGGATCTGGGCTGGGGGTTCCGTGTCCTTGCGGACTCCAAGCTCAAGACGGTACAGGTTCGGCGTTTCGGCGGTCCACTCTTTCACGCCGGGGAACCGGATGGCGTTCAGGGAAACGGTCTTTTTCTGTCCGGGGCTGAGGTGGAATGGCAGAGAGAAGCGGTAGGCTTCTTCCCCGTCCGGGGCGCGCAGGATGGCGAACAGGCGCCGGTCGATATCGTGTGTGCCGTAGTTTTTGAGGAAGATCTCGCCATCGAGGATGCCGGTCTTGTAGTCGGAGGTGTCGAGCGAGGGGCGCATAAAGAAGTCGCGTATGGCGGTGTCGGGCGTGCGGAAGAGGACCACGTCGCGGAAGATGCCGGAGAAACGGAAGAAATCCTGGTCTTCGAGGTAGGAACCGTCGCAGAACCGGTAGACTTCGACTGCGATGGTGTTCGTGCCGGGATTCAGGTATTTCGTGATGTTGAACTCGTCCGGGCTGAACGAATCCTCCGCGTATCCGACTTTCTCGCCGTTGATCCACAGGTAGAACGCCGACGCCACGCCGTTCAGGCGCACGAAGACCTGGCTTTCTTTCAGCCAGCCGTCCGGCAGCTCGAATTCGCGCACATACGAGCCCACCGGGTTGCGTTCAAGGAAAGATGTCTTTTCCCGCGCAGGCTCTTTCGTCACGAACGGCGGATCGACCTTGAACGGGTATTCCCAGGCGGAGTAGAGTGGCGTGCCGTAGCCCCGAAGCTCCCACGTGGAGGGGACCGCGATGGTGTCCCAGCCCGAAACGTCGTAGCCCGGCTTGAAGAAATCGGCGGGGCGCGTCTCCGGCGAGAGGGAGAAATGGAACTTCCAGTCGCCGTTCAGGAGCATCATGGCGTCGGGCGTGTCCGGCACGGCGCAGTCGGCGCGCACGGGTTCGACGTTCACGTAGTTGACGCTCTGGTCTTCCCATTCGCGGGTTTCCGCGGGATCTGCGGCGTTGAGGATGGCGGCGGAGAGCAGCAGGGCTGCTGCTGCGGCGAAGAGTCTGTGATTCATGGCTGTCTTGTCCTGCGTTGTCGGTTCAGTCCATGTGAAATACGGGGATGAGCGGGCGGGAGCACGGCTCGTTGTCGGGCCGGCACTCCATGAGATCGGCGTTGTAGTCCCACCATTTGCGGATGCACGCTTCTTCTTTCAGGGAATCGGCGGTCTGGTCCGCGGTCAGGCGGCGCACGGCGAAAAGCGTGAGCGTTTCCGGGTCATAGAAGATGGAATAATCGCGGATGCCGGCGAGGGTATGCGCTTTCAGGACGTCGGGCCAGATCTCGTCATGGCGGCGTTTGTATTCGTCGAATGCGCCGGGTTTCAGTTTCATCACGAATGCGGATTGTTCCATGGGGTCTCCTTGAAACGGCTGGAATTTCCTGTTTTTAAGAATACATGCGCATAAAATACCCCTTTTCGCCGGAAATGTCAAATCAAAATAATGGAAAACATGCGAAAAGGCTGTGCGGACAGGGGTGTTTTCGGTCAGCCGGCGCTTCCGTGAAAACGTGGACCGCAGATGCGGGAACGGTTCTACGGGCGCGCGGAAGCGTGCGTTTTTTTATTAAATCAGCTGTTTTTTCCCTGTTTCGGCTTGCTTTTTCGCATTTCGGCTGTATAATACTCCATGAAGACGTTCGGCGACGTGCCGGCGTCCGGTGCGGCGCGTCCGCACCGCCACCCGCCCAAAAACAATGAACTCCAGCCAAAGAAAGACCGATACCATGAATGTGAAACTTGTCTTGAAATCGGCAGCCGTCTCCCTGGCTCTCGCATTTGTCTCAATTCCCGCAGTTATGGCGGACGATTCCGATACCGAAGAAGAAGAGGATGCCGCCATCGAATCCGAAGAAACCGAAGAGGACGCCGCCGCGGAAGATGCGGCCGACGGCGAAGGCGCAGGGGAAGCTGCCGCTTCCATGGAGGAAGTGGACTTCGAAGCCATGGTCCCGCTCGAGGAAACGCCCGACCCGGATGAGGAGGGCATCGACGATGAGGAACGCGAGAAGCGCATCCAGATGCGCGAGGAGGCCATCGCGCGCCGTGAGGAGCAGATCGCCCAGCTTCGCGCCGAGTACGAGGCAGGCGCCGCTGCCCGCGAGGAGGAAAGGCGCCGCGCCGCGCTCAGCAAGGAGATGTTCGAGTTTCTCCGGGACAACGACTGGGACCGGGCGTTCGAGAAGATCGAAGAGGGCGCCGACGTCAATGCGAAAGACGAGAAGGGGCGCACGCCCGCGTTCTACTGCGTCGAGAACGGCAACTTCACCATCCTGAACAACCTGGACAAGGCAGGGAAGAACAAGGTCGACCCGAACGCCCAGGACAATTCCGGCATGTCGCTCCTGCACTGCGCCGTCCTCAAGAAACAGGACGCCATCGTCACCTACCTGCTGAAAGTGCGGGCGTGCTCCCCGCGCACCCAGATCGAGAAAAGCGGCGCTTCCCCGCTCTACGACGCCGCACGCATCGGTACGTACGATGTCGTGAAGAACCTCGTGACTTACGGTGCGGACCCGACCGTCGCCACGAACGCCGGGCTGACTCCGCTTCATCAGGCGGCGGCACGCGGCAATCTGGACATGGTGAAAGACCTCGTTCAGGCGGGCGCTGACGTGAACGCCATCGCGAAGAACGGGCGCACCCCGATCTTCTACGCCGCCGCGCGCGGCAAGGCTTCCACCGTGAACTTCCTGCTTGAGAAGAAAGCCGAAGTCAACATCGTCGACAATGACGGGCTGACCCCGCTGCACTGCGCCGCCGCCAGCGGCAACACCGCTCTGGTGAAGTATCTCGTCGTGAACAAGAAAGCCAATTTCGCGGCCACCGCGAACGACGGCACCACGGTCCTCATTTCCGGCGCGAAGTACCCGGAGATCGTGAAGTTCCTTGCCGACAAGCTGCCGAACGTGAACGGCGTTGACAAGGACGGCAACTCCGTCATGCACCTCTGCGCCGAGACAGCCGACGAGGAGACTGTCCGCAAGCTCCTGTACCGCAGCGCGAAAGAAGACCTCCCGAACAAGAAGGGCGAGACTCCGCTCCAGCTCGCCGCGCGTGCCGGAAACATCGACATGGTGAAGCGCCTGCTGAACATGAACGTGAAAGTCACGCCGGAAATCGTCAAGGAAGCCAAGACGCAGGAGATCAAGGACCTGCTTTCCGCCAAGCTGAAAAAGTGAGCGGGAAAGCGCTGAAAACAAAAACGAATCCGTTTTTTCGGGCCGCCCTTACCGGCGGCCTTTTTTGCGTCACCCGCAGTCTTTCTTTTTTTTGTTGCGCGCCGTAAACCTTTTCCTTCGTTGCATCAGGACCTGATCTTGACGAACGGGATATGCTTCGCTTCGAGGACCTTCAAGTCCTTCTTCGTCGCCTCGCAGACGATGAACGGCGATTCCTTGATGCAGTTCACAAACTCCTGTGGGTAGCCGTTACCATACAGAAACGTCTTTTTCCTGCTTCGTTTCAGGAAGATGAAGTACGTCCTCAGCAGGCTGGATTCGCGGTAGCGGCGGGTCACGAAATAGATGCGTTCGACGCTGCCGTAGGGGTCCGAAAGGAGTTTCCGGATATCCCTTCGCATCTCCGGGAACTTCCTGCACGGCTCCAGGAGGTCGTCCATGCCGAGCCTCGGGGAAAGCGTTTTCTTTTTCGCTTTCAGTGCCGTTTCCCTGACCTCGAGCAGGTGCCCGACCAGCTCGGAATCGCCTCGATGCACGGCGTATTCGAGCAGTTCCTCTTCGAATGTCAGCGCGAGCATCGGATCCTGTTCCGTGATGCGCATGAGCTTCCCGGCGGCTTCGGATTCTTCCTGTGCGGTCTCGGCGTGCCTCATGTGCCAGCAGAGCAGCGACCCCCGGAGCGAAAGGTCGTGCGGGAACTTCTTCACGGCTTTTTCCAGGATGTCCCGCAGACGGTCCTCGTGGAGGAGGTTTGCGGCGGCCGTGATTGCATCGAGCCATGCTTCCTGGTCGTCGCACGATTCGTCGATCTTTTCGTCCTTCTGCAACCGGCGGAACTGTTCATCTCCCTCTTTCGCTTCGCGGTCGTCCGGCTTGCGGTACCGGGCGTGTTCGAAATCCTCGTCGATGAGGCTTTCGTCGTAAATCTCCTCGTCGTCGAGGTAATGGGGTTCGTAGAGGTCGGCACGCAGATACCAGTCGAGCTTCGCCCGGAATCCGGCCTGGGCGAACAGGAGCTTTTCGACGGCGTCCGGCGTGCGATCCAGGTACGGCAGCAACTCGGCGGGATTGTTCGTGCCGACACGTTCCCGGAACGGCGGAAGCGTCTCCATGACCGGCTCGGACGAACGGAGCATGCGGGCCAGAAGGCGTTTTGTTTCCGACTCCGTCTCGGCCTTGCGGATTTCATTGAGAATGGCCTCGGCGGGATGGTCGACCGCGCCGTCCACGGTGAACTTCATGAGCAGGAGCGCCTGCGGGTTGAACTTCTCGCAGCGGTACAGCGCCTGCGTCACACTTGCGGCGTAATCCTTTGCGTCGAACTTGTCGCGGCAGTATGACTCGCCGTCCCGCTCCTCCTTCGCCCGAAGCGGGAAAAACGACACGTTGAACCACGGCGGAAGCTTCTTTTTCTCCGCCTTGCCCGTGTCGGGATTGTACATCACCGGCGGGAGCGCCCAGATGCGTTCGATCCATTTCAGCAGGGGGTCGCGGGCGTGGGGCGTCTCGTGCCAGAGCACCTGCGTCAGGAGGATTCGGAACGATTTGGCGTCCAGCGCACACATCAGCGGATAGCCGATGACGAGCACGTCGCGTTTCACGAGCGGCTGCCGTCTGAACCGGGGAACGACAGCGATGTTTGTGCCCATGTCGAGGCGGATTTCCCGGATGGGCGGGATGTTCAGCTCGCTGCAGACGTCGTTGACCTCGTCGAAAAGCGGTCCGGGTTTGATGTCCAGCCCGTCCGGGATGTCGCGGACGCGCATGTAGCAGTCGGCCCGGATGACCGCGATCACTGCCACGACCAGCAAAAATACCCAGATGATCGTATCTCCGCTTGTCAAAGCCCAGATGATCAGCCAGAGTAAACCGCCAAGAAGAAGTAGCGCTACGAGCAGGAGAAAGTTGCTTGCCATGCCATAAAGGAGGATCAGGACCAGCCGCAGACGGTATTGCCCCGGATCGCGTTCATAAAGCTCCCGGACTTTCTCGTAACGCCGCCAGGTTTTCAGGTCGATGTTGTTCAAGTCCATAGCGATATTTCCTCAAGCATTACTTCTGCTCGTTTTCATGTCCGACATGGTTTCAGGCTTTCATTTTTTTCATCAGCGGGAGACCTTGAAAAGGCCGAGGAACAACATCATGATCGCAATGAGATTCAGCAACTTCAGGTATTTGTTGTCCTCATGGATCAGCAGGACGATCATGCAGACTGGGATCAGGACCAGACAGAACCAGGACAGGGTGTCGATCATGAACAGAATATAACAAAGATCAAGGAACAGGAGCGCAGTTGAGTCGATCAGCGCTTTTCCGGACTTTGTAAATATGGTTTCCAGCAGCAGATAAAGGGGGAGGCTGCAGGGCGTCCAATATCTCCAGTTCCAGTAGAGGCCCTGCCGCGCCATGTCCATGGCGTCCATTGTGCAGCGGAACGCCTCGAACCCCAGCAGAAGCGCGGCGAAAACCCACAGGCACGGTCTCATTTTTTTCAGCGTTGCGTCGGTCATAGTTTCTTGCGCTGCCTTCCAGTGGTCTTTCCATTTTTATCATAACTGTACATTATCACGTTTTCGGCGAAAATGCAAACGGCAGATTAAGAAAAAACTGCGAGAAAAACGAGATCGGCGAAGATGCCGCCAGTTAGATGCAGTAATTGCTTTCGGCAGTGTGGGGGGCTGCTAGTGCGCGAGCGAAGCCGGGCTCAGCTCGACAATACCGTGTGTGCTCAAGCGAAGCTGAGAGCACTATATCAGTGGAGGCTCTGCCTCCCGCCGAAGATGGCGGTGCCGATGCGGACGATGGTCGCGCCCTCGGCGATGGCTTCGCGGAAGTCGCCGCTCATGCCCATGGAGAGTTCGGGCAGCTTCACGCCGAATTCCCGTTCGAGCGCGTCGCGGCGGGTGCGGAGCGCGGCGAACACGCGATGAAGCGTGGATTCGTCGGAGCCGAGCGGAGCCATGGTCATGAGCCCACGGACGGCGATGCCGGGGAGCGCGAGCGCGGCTTCCAGCGAGGCGCGGAGCTCATCGACGGAACGGAACCCGGTCTTGTTCTCCTCGCCGGAGTTGACCTCGAACAGGATGTTGACGGTCTTGCCAAGCGAATCGGCGGCGGCGGAGATCTTCCGCACGAGCTTTTCGGAATCGACGGAGTGGATCCAGCTCGCGAGCGCGGCGGCTTTCGCGGCCTTGTTCGACTGGAGCGAGCCGATCAGATGCCATTCGATCTCAGCGGGCAGGACGGGGACCTTCGAGGCGAGTTCCTGCACGCGGTTTTCGCCGAAACAGGCCTGGCCGCAGGCGAACGCCTCGGCGACGTCTTCGGCGGGGAACGTCTTGGAGACGGCGAGGAGACGGACGGAGCCCGCGGGGCGTCCCGCGGCGGCTTCCGCAGCGGCGATCTGCGCCCGGACGGATTCGAGGTGGTCGCGAATGGTTTCCATGGTCAGAAATCGAACTCCAATTGATCGGATGCGGGTTTCTCCGGCGCTTTTTCAGCCGGCTTTTCCGCTTTTTCCTGCGGCGGCGGTTCCGGCGCGGCGAACAGGTCGTCGGGATCGTTGTCAAACGCCGTTTCCGGCGCGATCTTGTCGATGTCGCGGAGGATGCTGTTCAAATCGAGCGCGGCGGCGATTTCGCGGATGCGGCGGAAATCGGGCTCGCGGCGCACCAGCATGGCGTCGGACCAGCTTGCACCCGCCGGAGGTTCGCTGAGCAGACGGACCAGCGCCTGGTTTTTGCGCAGTTTCTCCGCGCCGTCGACGAGCTTGGTGCGGAGCGTTTCGCTGGCGACGGCCGCCGGATTCGCGAGGATGGCGTCGATGGATCCGAGCGTGGAAATGAGCTTGGCGGCGGTTTTCGGCCCGACGCCTTCGATGCCGGGGATGTTGTCCGCGGCGTCACCCACGAGCGCGAGGTAGTCGATGATGCCGGACGGCGGCACGCCGAACTTCTCCACCACGGCGGCCTCGTCGCGCAGCTCGAAACCCGCCCCCGTGTGGGACGGGATCAGCATCGTGACGCGGTCGTTGACGAGCTGGGCGAGGTCCTTGTCCGCCGAAACGATGCGGATTTCGCGGCCGGAAAACGCGTTCGCGAGCGCGGAGATCAGGTCGTCCGCCTCCCACGCCTGCTGCTCGAAGAGCGGCCAGCCGAACGCCCCGATCAGGTCGCGGACGATCGGAATCTGCGCGGTGAGGTCGGGCGGCGCGGGCGGACGGTTCGCCTTGTAGTCCGGGGCGAGCGCCAGCCGGTGCGCCGGTTTCCCGCAGTCGAAGACGAACGCGCCGTCGAATGTGTCCGCCGGGTAGTCGGCATGGAGCTTCAGCAGGAACTTCGCCATCGCGAAGACGGCGTTGGTCGGCGTGCCGTCGTGGGACGTGAGCACGCGGACCGCGAAGTAGCCGCGGAAGATCTGCGCGAAAGAGTCGATCAGGATGAGGGAGCGCATGGGGGGAAACGCCGGAAAAGAAGCTGCTTCGGGGAAGAGAATGAAACCGGAGCGGAGGCGGGACAGGAAACTGCTGTGTCCGCTCCGGATTATTGCAAGGTTTTATTTGAGGTTGATGATGGCCTTGTCGTAGTCCGCGGGCGGGAAGTAGCCGAGCAGGGTCATGCAGGTGCCGGTGATGGAGCTGATGCCGAGGCCGGTGTTCAGCGTGGTGTCGTACTCGCCCTGGTATTCGGGGTCGAAGAGGATCGCCGGGACCGGGTTGAGCGAGTGGCTGGTCTTGCGTTTCGGGTTGCCGTTGGCGTCGAGCTTCACGGAGCCGTCCTTGGCGTGCTCGTACATGTCGTCGGCGTTGCCGTGGTCTGCCGTGACGAGCATGATGCCGCCGGCGGCTTTCACGCTGTTGTAGATGCGCTCCAGGCAGATGTCGAGCGCGCCCATGGAGGTCTGGACCGCCTGGTAGACGCCGGTGTGGCCGACCATGTCGCCGTTCGGGAAGTTGAGGCGGATGAACTGGAACTCGTTGTTGTCGATGGCCTGGCAGACGCGGTCGGTGATGAGCGCGCACTGCATCCACGGGCGCTGTTCGAACGGGACGATGTCGGACGGGATCTCGATGTAGGTCTCGAGCGCTTCGTCGAACTTGCCGGTGCGGTTGCCGTTGAAAAAGTAGGTCACGTGGCCGTATTTCTGCGTTTCGCTGATGGCGAGCGACTTGATGCCGGTGGCGCAGAGGTATTCGCTGAGGGTGCGGTCGATCTCCGGCGGGTTCACGAGGAAGTGGTTCGGCACGTGCAGGTCGCCGTCGTACTCCATCATGCCGGCGTAGTAGACATTCGGACGCGGACCGCGGCCGAACTCGGAGAGCGTCTCGGCATCGAACGCCTTGCTGATCTCGAGCGCGCGGTCGCCGCGGAAGTTGAAGAAGACCACGGCGTCGCCGTCGACGACCGGGCCGACCGGGGTGGCGCCGTCATCGGAGATCACGAACGGCGGGAGATCCTGGTCGATGGCGCCGGTTTCGGCGCGGAGCGTTTCGACGGCTTCGTGGGCGGACTTGAAGTAGCGGCCCTTGCCGAGGACGTGCGTTTCCCAGCCCTTGCGGACCATGTCCCAGTTGGCGTTGTAGCGGTCCATGGTGATGACCATGCGTCCGCCGCCGGAGGCGATGCGGCAGTCCATGCCGTCGGTGTTGAAATCTTTCAGCCAGGCTTCGAAGGGGTCGATGTAGTCGAGTGCGGAGGTCTCCGGCACGTCGCGTCCGTCGAGGAGCGCGTGGATGCGGATCTTCTTCACGCCTTCTTTCTTTGCCTGTTCGAGCATGCCCTTCAGGTGGTTGAGGTGGCTGTGGACGTTGCCGTCGGAGAAGAGGCCGATGAAGTGGAGCGTGCCGCCCTTCTTCGCCTGTTCGATCAGGGCTTTCCAGGTGGCGCCTTCGAACATGCGTCCGCTTTCGATGGCGGCGGAAACGAGCTTCGCGCCCTGTTCGAACACGCGGCCGCAGCCCATGGCGTTGTGGCCGACCTCGCTGTTGCCCATGTCGGCGTCGCTGGGGAGTCCGACCGCGGTGCCGTGCGCTTTCAGCGTGGTCATCGGGAGCGTGGCCATCATCTTGTGGAGGAACGGCGTGTTGGAGTCGAGGACGGCGTCGCCTTCCTTGTACTTGCCGATGCCGACTCCGTCCATGATGACGAGGACGACGGGGCCGCGGCGGGTCTTGAACGATTCATTCTTTTTCAGCGCTTCAAGCATGGGAAACTCTCCTGACGGTTGGCGCACCGCCGCGATTTGCGGGCGGGCGAGTTTGTTTTTTGGATGAGAATGTTATAACCTATTAATATACCACGTGAGGCGGGCCGATGCAAGCGGGAAGCGGCAAAGGGACGAAAAATGACAAAAAAAAGCGAAACGGACTTGCATTTTTCGAAAATACATGTATCTTAGATGGATAAAATTTCGTTTTAATCCCCGAATACAGGAATGGAATTCAATGGAAAAAGAAACTAAAACCGCGATCATGCAGAAATACGCCCGCCACGAGGGCGACGTCGGGTCCCCCGAGGTTCAGATTGCCGTGCTCAGCACGAAGATCGCCGAACTCACCGAACACATGCGTTCCCACAAGAAGGACAACAGCTCCCGTTACGGCCTCATGGCCATGGTCAACCGCCGCAAACGCCTGCTGAAGTACCTTTCCAAAGAGAACCACGAGCGCTATCTCTCCCTCGCCGCCGAGCTCGGCATCCGCGGCCAGAAGTGATCGCACACCGCTCTTTGAATCAAATTGCGCAAATGGTTGTGTTCCCGGCGTGAACCCGGGGGCGCGGCCATTTTGTGTATTATAACCCTTAACAAATCCGTATTGCCGCGCGTGAAAAACGCGGCAGACAACCAGCAACCGCCACAGGAGCCCCGGCTCAATTGCCACGCCCGGCAGACGCGCGCCGAACCGGAAACCCCGGAAACGACGACCCGCCATCGCCGGAACGGGCGAAGCGAGCCCTGACACTGAATGGATGCACCTTTCTTCGGCGGCCGGTGTGGAACGGACGTTATCAGCTCCCGACATGGACCCGCGCGGTCCCGGGTGCGGAGGCTGATACCGCGGTTCCACGCGGGCAACCGGATGCAACGGACAATAATCCATTCGGCGACATGCCCGGCTCCCGAGGCAAACAACACCTCAAGGAGGTACCAACATGTCGGAAGAATTCTCCGTCAAAGTAAACATCGGTCCCGGCCGCGACCTCACGCTGTCCGCGGGCAAGCTCGCTCACCTCGCCAACGGCTCCTGCACGGTCCGCCAGGGCGACACCATCGTCTTTTCCGCCGCATGTTCCGGCGAGGCAAAGAAAGGCCAGGACTTCTTCCCGCTGCAGGTCGACTACCGCGAGAAATACTCCGCGGCCGGCAAGTTCCCCGGCGGCTACATCAAGCGCGAAGGCCGTCCCAGCGACAAGGAAATCCTGATCTGCCGCATGGCGGACCGTCCCATCCGTCCGCTCTTCCCGGAAGGCTTCTTCGATGAAGTCCAGGTCTGCGGACTGCTCCTTTCCGCCGACGGCGTGAACGAGGGCGACGTGCTCTCCATGCTCGGCGCGTCCACCGCGCTCGTGCTCTCCGACCTGCCGTTCCAGGGCCCCATCGGCGCGGTCCGCGTCGGCTGCGTCGACGGCGAGTTCGTCGCGAACCCGACCATTCAGGAAATGGAAAAGAGCACGCTCGAGCTCGTGTACGCCGGCCTGCCGGACAAGGTCATCATGATCGAGGGCGAAGCCAAGGAATGCTCCGAGGACACGCTCGAAAAGGCCATGCTCTTCGCCAACGAGATCGTGAAGAAGCAGTGCGAAGCCCAGCTCGAACTCGCCGCCAAGGTCGGCCGTCCGAAGAAGGAGCCCACGCTCCACCTCGTGCCCGAAGACTTCAACGCCGCCATGATCGCGCTCATCTCCGACAAGATCGAGGCCGCGTGCCTCGTCCCCGGCAAGGAAGACCGCGAAAAGGGCCTCGCCGGGCTCAAGGAACTCTGCGCCGAACAGCTCAAGGACCAGTACTTCGAGACCTACGGCGAGGAGGATTTCAATTTCTTCCTCGGCATGGCGTTTGACAAGTACGTCCGCGCCACCATCCGCAAGGCCATCCTCGAAAAAGGCTACCGCCCCGACGGTCGCGGCGTGACCCAGATCCGCCCGCTCTCCGCCGAAGTCGGCGTGCTCCCCGTCGTGCACGGCAGCGCGCTCTTCCAGCGCGGCGAGACGCAGGCGCTCGTGATCGCCACCCTCGGCGGTCCGAAAGACGCCCAGGAGACCGACAAGGTCTACGGCGGCACCCTCGTCAAGAAATTCTACCTGCACTATAATTTCCCGAACTACAGCACTGGCGAAACCGGCCGCATCGCCGGCCCCGGCCGCCGCGAGATCGGACACGGCAACCTCGCCGAACGCTCCGTCGCGCAGGTCATGCCGAAAGACTTCCCGTACACCGTCCGCTGCGTCTCCGAGATCATGGCGTCGAACGGCTCCACCTCCATGGCATCCGTCTGCGGCGCCACGCTCGCCCTGATGGACGCCGGCGTGCCGATCAAGGCCCCGGTCGTGGGCATCTCCTGCGGTCTCGTGACCGATGACACCGGCAAGGAACTCCTCCTCACCGACATCATCGGCGCGGAAGACCACTTCGGCGACATGGACTTCAAGGTCTGCGGCACCGAGGAAGGCATCACCGGATTCCAGCTCGACTTGAAGCTCCCGGGCATCCCGATCGCCACGCTCGCACGCGCCATGCAGCAGAACAAGGCCGCGCGCGCCGAAATCCACAAGGTCGTCCGCGACTGCATCGCCGCACCGCGTCCTGAGGTCAGCCCGCGCGCTCCGCAGATGGAAGTCATCCACATCAATCCGGACAAGATCGGCGCCCTCATCGGCACCGGCGGCAAGAACATCAAGGAGATCACCGAATCCACGCAGTCGCAGGTCGACATCGCGGACGACGGCTCCGTCAGCATTCTCGCCGGCAACAAGGAAATCCTCGAAGAGGTCAAGCGCAAGATCCAGTTCTACACCGCCGAGGCCGAGATCGGCAAGATCTACCGCGGCGTCGTGAAGACTGTGAAGGACTTCGGCGCGTTCGTCGAGATCCTGCCCGGACAGGACGGCCTCCTGCACATCTCCGAGATGGCGAACTACCGTGTCGCGAACGTGACCGACATCTGCAAGGAAGGCGATGTTGTGAGCGTGAAAGTCGTCGACATCGACCGCAGCGGCAAGATCCGCCTCAGCCGCAAGGCCGCCCTCGAAGAGCTCGACGGCAAGAAGAATTAAGTCAGATTCGCAAAGCTCTTGCGATTTCAAAGGGGCTGTTGCTTGCCGATTAGGTTTTGCAACAGCCCCTTCTTTTCTTTTTTTAGTAGTTTCTTTCTGGTAGACAAAGCTTTTTGTAAGAACACGCTTGACATTCGGATAAAAACTGTTATAGTAACTCGTTATAAAATGTACTGCATATGAATCTGAAAGGAGGACAAACAATGCGGTTTTCTGTTTTGTTTATACTGTTTCTATTATCCTTTGTTATGTTTTTTGTGTATGCAAACGATGAAAACAACGATTATTCTGAATTCTCAAATCTTAATGAAATGTTTAAGAAAGGTGACCCGCAAGATTGGGACAATCTTGATGATAGAGGAAAAAAGATTCTTTTGGACTTAAACGAGAAGTTTGGTTTTCTTTCCCCGAAAAAGGATGACTTCTTTACTGAATTTGGTCAGGGTTTTTCTTATTCGGCCCTCCGTATTTGGGGAAATGAGGATAAATTACGTCAGAATCAGCATCTGAGACCATATCCGAACTACGAACTCGCAAGTCTTGACCCTGTAGATATTGCCCGTACCATTGGAACAGGACTTGGGTATGTTTGTGCAATTGGTGTTCCTGCTTTAATCCTTGCATCACCGTTTTTTATCATTCGATGGAAGAAGAAGCGGAGAAGAAAGCAAGATGCGGAGAGTATACGTTCTATTCAAAACGAGTTGAAACAAATTCAAGAAAAAAAGGAAGAACAACAGAAAAACGAACAAGCAATTCTGACGGCTATGGATGAGCTTGAAACGGGCAATCTGGACAAGCTCACATGGGCAAAAGCTTTGATTGCAGCAGACGGAGACGAAAAGCGGGCGAAAATCGAATACTTGAAGTTACGCGGACAATGATTGATTTCTGAGATATAAATCTTTCCGTGATAATGCTCCTTCAAGCAGTTAAATTATGATATATGAGGTAAAAAATGGGTACGACGGAGGCTATTCTAATCAACCTGGTAATGGTGGTTTTGTTTTCTGTGATTATCATCATTCGAGAATGGATTTCAGCTCGCCTGCAAAAAGCAATCCAACGAGAAAATGATGCAAAGATGGAATCTCTCAAAGCCGATTTCCAGAGGCAGGCAGAAGAACACAAGACACAGTTTAACTATTGGCATGCAGAAAAAGCCGCTGCAATCAAAGATGTTTTTGGAAGCATTTGCGAACTCTATTCTTTCTTAAAATACTTGGAGGCTGTAGATAATGCGTCCACCTGGAAGGCGAATGAAACCCGTGAAGATACACGAGTCTTTCTAAAAGATAAAATATTAGAAACGGCTGATGAAACTGCTCGCAAATGGATGAAGCTTAGATTGTTTTTGGACGACAAAGACGATATCAAATTGGGAGAATTTCAATACAAAGCGATTTACTTGCTTCTATTTCTCTTTACTTCTGAAAACGAACAAAAAACAGACTTTGTGGGAGTAGAAAAACATAGAGGGGAAGTATTAGTAAACCTGGAAAGAATAATAGAAACTCTTCGAAAAAGCTTCCAAGATACTCTGCGTTGTTATTCAGCAAATGGCACACAGATATCCTGTAGCCAAGAGCCTCTGATTAAGGAAACATCGACATCTACGCAGTGAATCATTGAAGGACATTAAAAAAGGGGGCTCATTTCCGGTTGGCGTTCCCTGAATCTTTCAGGTGTCCTGCGATGGTTTGTATTTTTGCGAGGAGAGAAGCCTTTTTCGCGTCGTCCATAGCGGTACCATGAATATCGCGATAAAGCCCGCGCAGAAGCGCCAATGCTTGTTTCGTGTCTGGTATGCTCTCACGTTCCTTTATTCTAGCGTGGTACATCCTTTCACGGAGACCGCCTTTCTGCGTGAAGCTCCGTTCCAGCGATTTGATTTGCCGGTCGAGCAGATAATTGGTCTGGTGGATCAGAGAGATCATGGCGTTGCAGAAGACTTCCGCAACGCCTCCGGCACCCTCAAAATAGGACTTATAGGTCCTATAAGACCTATCTTTCAACCTTGCCAGACGGCGGATCTCCAGCACGCGCTTATCGTCTTTTTCCCACAGAGGGAGCGCATGCGTCCGCAGATGGTCTCTGTAGTCTTCAAGCAGCTCCTCCAGACTGGCACGGGCGACGCCAAGCAGTTTGATCTCGGTCTCCGAGCTGATGCCGGATGCTTCGCAGCCTTCCACGATGTTTTGTTTGCCGCTCCTTGCCGCCTGGACCATCTGGTCCACGGTCCTGTCACCTTTCTTCAGGAAACGGGCACAGAAATCGTTCGTCGCATCAAAAATGATGACGCTGTTCTGATACGATTCGAGTTTCTGATAATCGCCGTGCGGCAGGATGATCGGCTGCATGGTCCGGTCCGTCCCCTTGCCGCCGGTCACTTGTCGAGTTTGATGAGCTCGTACTGGTCGGTGCCGAGGCCGATCTTCACCGCGTGGTCCACGGTGACACGCCAGCGGGTGTTGCCGTGGGCGTCGTCGAAAACGTCGTTCCCGTGCTCGCAATCGTCCATCCAGGAGCCCTGCATGCGCGGCATCTTGTTGCAGAGGTCGCAGCATGCCACGTCGAGCGCGACTGGATCGAATCCGGCGAGCATGCCGATGTCGGGGATGATGGGAGCGTCGTTTTCCGAATGGCAGTCGCAGTTCGGCGAGACATCGCAGATGAGGCTGATGTGGAAACTCGGCTTGCCGTTCACGACGGCGGCGGCGTATTCGGCCATCTTCTCGTCGAGTGGCTCGGTGGCCTGGGCCATCGAGGCGTGGATGGCGTCGACGGGGCATACGCTCAGGCAGCGTCCGCATCCGGCACAGGCTTCGCGGTCAAGCGACATCTTTTTGCTGGCGTCGTCGAAGTGCAGGGCGTTGTTCGCGCACTGCTTGAAGCACATCCTGCAGCCGATGCAGAGGTCTCGGTCGAGTTCCGCCTTGCCGTCGCTGTGCATCGCCATTTTGCCCGCGCGCGAGGCACAGCCCATGGCGAGGTTCTTGATCGCGCCGCCCATGCCGGTCAGCTCGTGGCCCTTGAAGTGGTTCAGCGTGATGATGACGTCCGCGTCGGAGATGGCGCGGCCGATCTTCGCGGTCTTGAAGTGGACGCCGTTGGGGACGGGGAGTTCGACCTCGTCGTTGCCTTTCAGTCCGTCGCCGATGATCACGTGGCAGCCCGTGGTGAGCGGGCCGAATCCGTTGAGGTCGGCGGTCTCGAGGTGTTCCAGCGCATTTTTGCGGTAGCCCGGGTACAGCGTGTTGCAGTCGGTCAGGAACGGTTTCCCCCCGCGCTGTTTCACGAAATCAGCGACGACTTTCGCGTAGTTCGGGCGCAGGAACGCCAGGTTCCCGAGCTCGCCGAAGTGCATTTTGATCGCGACGAACTTGTCGCGCAGGTCGAGCGTCTCGAATCCGGCTTTTGCCATGAGGTTATGCAGTTTGTCGGGCAGGGGGGCGCCGTACATTTTCGTGCGGAAGTTGCAGAAATAGATTTTCTCGGGCATGCTGGGACTCCTTGAGTATTGCTTGGAGTGAAAGGGGATAGAAGAGATGTGAATACAATAGCACGCCGAACCCGTTTTTCAAATCCGAAATTGAGAAAAAACGTCCCTCTTTCCAACAATAAAAAGCTGAAACCGATCTTTTGATAACAGAGCCTTGCGCCAACAATCCCCCCCTTAAATAAAACGAACGTTAGGTTTTCTGCTTCAGTGCCCTGTGGAATACAAAAACTTATGCTTTTCGCGCCTCGCGGTAATGTTGAAATGTCGAACTCGGCAGTGCTCGATGACATCCTCGCGTGAAGACGGTTCAACAATATTCTGCCTGTCATCCGACAAAAGTGGAAAGCGAGCACCGGACAATGATCCTGGCTGCCACCCGACCAGGGGTAAAAACCAACGTTAGGTTTATTTTGTTTGCCTGCGCGTCTCGCGGTAATGCTGAAATGTCGAACTCGTGAAGACGAGTTCACCGAGGAGCGAAGCGACCCACGGACGCAAAGCGTCCTTTACTCCTCAATCTTGATTTGTGATATTGTAATAAAGTTGAAAGTAGTTGCAATTTTGTTTCTACGCGTCACATGGAAAAAATGAAGCTTATGCCTTTCGCGCCTCGCGGCAAAAGAAAGCATATCGAGCGCAAGCGAGCTTACCGAGGCGCGCGAATGCGCGCCCCCAGCGAAGCGTGGACGCAAAGCGTCCTTTCTCCCTTAAACCTCATAAATAGTCCGAAAAAAGACGAAAAAGAGGCTTGACTTTCCCGCGACAAGGTGTAAATTGTTGTTTGGAGGCGGTCACCACACACCATTTGAAGCCGTTTCCGCTAAGCTCATTTTAGCCGTATTTCAATCAAAAGTACACGAAAACCGACCAAGTTTGCAACTACTCTTTTGATCCAGAATTCGAAATACCAGCAGGAGCATTGTGTCTCCGTTTCTGCTGGGCGTTTCTCTGTCGTCTCTGGATCGGGTTCTTGGTCGGACCCTCGTGTACACGCATGGGGAAGCGTCCGGCTTTTTTGTGTTCAAAAATCAAGAATCTGAACTTGATATCTCTCTTTGATCTGGTCGATTCCTCGTATGCAAAATCATATCGCCACCACATAAAACATAGTGAGGAAAAAGATGAGTTCAAAGAAAAACGATTTCGATGCCATGGACTTTTGGCAAAAACACAACCGGAATGTTCAATTAAAGCGCAACGCGGACGCCGCAAAGCGCAGTGCTGATGCTGCGGAAGAAGTCGCCCGTGCAAAAAAAGAACTGGCAACACAAGCGAAGCTTGACCGGGAGGCAAATGATCTTCATAGAATAAAAATGGAAGAATTGGCAAGAGCAGAAAAGGAAGCAAATGATCTTCATCGAGCAAAAATGGAAGAATTAGCGAAGCAAGAACGAGAAGCCAAGGAATTCACAAAACAGCAGCAACTCAAACTTTATGATGTTTCATGTCAAATAGATGATTTAGAGAAACAGAATACGGTCATAGAACGAATTCAACTTTTCTATGAAATTAATGCGGAATTTAAAAAGATTGAACATGATGCAATAGAGGACCTGCAATACCGGAAATTATACACACAAAGCAAAGCGGCCTTGCAGAAAGAAGAAACGATCATATCACATGAGTTCAGCAAAGAATTGTCTCTCTATCTTAAAATCAAAGAGCTGGAACAACTGCAGATGGATTTGTTTGGGACAAAACAGAATATACAATCGTTTGATGAGTTGCATTTGTCTAAACGACTGCTTACAGAAAGGGAAAAAATATCCAAGGAAATGCCGGATTGGTTACTGAATACGGATGAGATCTTTTCCCTACAAAAAAGAATTGATAGCTTTTATATCTCTGTTGCAAATCTAAAATGGTTTTGGGTGTCTTTCTCCAATAGCGGCTTCATAGAATCTATTTCCCAGTTTCGAAGCATGTTGTTTTTGTTTTATAAGTTGGACGAAACAATCATACAGAGTAAAGAATGGCAAGATATGAACACTGTGGGGCCTTCCGAGGACCAGTTCGAAGCTTTTTGCAGATTCTGTGTTGATCTTATCCAAGAGAATTATGATTATGCAGATACAGTCCTTCAAATCATGGAATGTATTGATTCTCCCGAGGCGGAGAAGACCGTTGAAAAGATTAACGATATGCTAAGGAAAAAACTGCTCGAAGATCTGAAACACAAACAGGATAAGGAACAAGAGGAACAAAAGAAAGAAGAGTCGTTCAAAAATGAGATACAGAAAAAAATAAATGAAAAACGTACGGAAAGTAACATCTGTGGTTGTTTAGGTGTTCTATTGTTGGTTGTCGGTTTTGGCCTGCTCCCTATAAATGTAATAGTTTCTGTTATTTGTATCGTCTTAGGGGTGGGTGGAATTGTTGCGAGTCACGATGCCGGCAAACAATTGAAGCAGATGAAAGACGACGCAAAAAAACAGGAGAAATAAACATGCCGAAAAAAAACATACTTAATGGAAACTTTTTCATTAATCATGAATGGACACGGAAGAATCCCGAGGGCAGCGGTTTTTTATGTGCGACATTGAAATCAATAGACGAGATAGAGCACGCGGTTCATAATGATTCCAAATATGGAGTAAATGGTCTTGAACTGAAACATTATCTGGCGGCGCATCAGGCAAACATTGATCGCGACACAGTGATTCACAAAATATTATTGATAGATTACACGAATTCCACGAACCTCAAAATGTACGGAAAAAAGGGGACATCTGTTTTTTCCTTGGCCGACAAAATTGTGGCGCATGGGGCTGAGCTGGATCAAATGATTCAAGACGGGCGTCCAGAAGCAGTGGAAATGATCGCAGGATTTGAAACAGTCAATTTGTTTTCCTTTGCGACAAAGTATTGCTGTTACCATAATACAATCTGTTATGGGAGAGATGACTATTCAATCTATGACAATATCGTTGCAAAGACGATTCCCTTTTATTTAAATGTCAGGTCAACGTATATTTCCGGGTGTAGAAATACTCGAAACTATCTTGAATACAAAAGAATCATTGATACATTAATTGCCGTTTATGAATTGCAGGATATTCCCAATATTCGGCGCAAAATAGATTATTTTCTGTGGTTTCAGGATAAGCAAAAGAACGAAGGGTAATATTTGCCGCTTCGCTGGGGGCGCGCATTTGCGCGCCTCGGTGAACTCGTTTGCACGAGTTCGATAAAATACATACCGCGAGACGCGCAAAGCAAAGGAAAATGAGTAATGGTAGTTTGTTTTAGTGAAATGAGGGCGGACGAGGCTGATGGAAAAATGAGGAAAGAATCGGAACGGGGAATTAGTCTTCCTCGTTGTATTTCTTCATGAACTCTTCGTGCTCGGAGGCGAGGCGTTCCCATTCGACGGTGGCCTCGGCGATGTCGTAATCGAGCGTCTTGCGGCGTTTCTGGAGCGCGGCGAAATCGGTCTGCGGCGTGGCTTCCATGAGCTGCTTGTCGATCTCAGCCTTCTCGTTTTCGGCGTCCTCGATGATCTTCTCGCACTTCGCCAGGCCGCGTTCGATGCGGCGTTTTTCGGGGAGCAGGGCGTTGCGTTTCGCGGCCTTCTCGCGGCGGCGGTCCTTGCCAGCGGTCTGTTGCTGTGGCTGGGACTGTGCGCCGGAATTCGAAGTGGAAGATGAGGCGTTCGCGGCGGACGAAGCGGACGAAGACGCCCTGTTCTGCTGATTGTTTCCTGCGGGCGCGTTCGCGGCTTCCTCTTCGGCGAGTTTTTCCTTGTAGTAGTCGAAGTTGCCGTAAAAGCGTTTCACGCGGTCGTGGCGCATTTCGAGGATGGTGGTGGCGGTGCCGCGGATGAATTCGAGGTCGTGGCTCACGAAGCAGACGGTGCCCTTATAGTTCGCGAGCGCATCCTGAAGCGCCTCGCGCGCGGCGATGTCGAGGTGGGTGGTCGGTTCGTCGAGGATGAGCAGGTTCGGCGGGTTCACGAAGATGCGGGCGAAGCAGAGGCGGATCTTCTCGCCGCCGGACAGCACCTTGCACTGCTTCATGGCGTCGTCGCCGGAGAACCCGAACGCGCCGAGGATTTCGCGGATGCGTGACGGCGGGGTGTCGCCGGGCGCGGCGTGCTTCACGACGTCGTACGCGGCCTCCTCGGCGGGCAGGAGCTCGGCGAATTCCTGCGCCTGGTACCCGATCACGACGTTGTGACCGATGCGGGCGCGGCCTGAAGTGGGCGCGAGCGTGCCGGCGATGATGCGGAGCAGCGTGGTCTTGCCCATGCCGTTGTAGCCCACGACGCCGAGCTTGTCGCCATTGTTGACCGCGAACGAGACGTCGCGGAAGACGAATTTCGTGCCGTCGTAGGAGTGCGAGACGTTTTCGACAGCGCAGACCTCGGCGCCGCAGCGGGGCGGGTCCGGGATGCGGATGCGCCCCTGGAAATGAAGCTGTTCGGGCAGTTCCTCGGTCTCGATCTTGTCGAGCATCTTGATCCACATCTGGACTTGGGCGGCCTTGCTCGCCTTGTAGCGGAATCTCTCGATATTCTCTTTAAGCTTCTCCTTGCGTTTCTCCGTGTTCTTGCGCGCGGCTTCGGCGAGGGCGGAACGCGTCTCGCGTTCGACCACGTACTTGCTGTAGCTGCCGGAATAGCGCGTGGCCTTGCCGCCGTTGATCTCAAGCGTGACGTCGGTGAGGGAGTTCAGCAGGAACCGGTCGTGGGAGATGAGCAGGAGCGTGCCGGTGTAGACGCGCAGGCGGCGCTGAAGCCATTCCACGGCGGGGATGTCGAGGTAGTTGGACGGTTCGTCGAGGAGCAGGATGTCAGGTTCGGAGAGCAGGACGCGTGCCATGGAGGCGCGCATCTGCCAGCCGCCTGAAAACGAGTTCAGCGGATTGTGGAAGACTTCCTCGTCGAAACCGAGCCCGGCGAGCGCGGCTTCGGCGCGGTGCCCGGAGTCGTAGCCGCCGAGGTGTTCGTAAGTCGTCTGCAGGTGCCCGAATTCGTTCAGCAGCTGCGGATTGGACGGGTCGGTCTCGAGTGCGCGTTCGACTTCGGCGAGACGCGCCTGGATGAGCGGGAGTTCGCCCGTCGCAGCGACATAGGACAGCACGTCCTCCTGTTTGTCGGAAAGGTCGACCTGCTGGCGCAGGATGCCGATTCGGAGGCGTTCGGGGATGAGGATCTCGCCTTTGTCGGGCGGAAGCTCCCCGAGGATCATGCTGAAGACGGTGGTCTTTCCGGTGCCGTTCGGGCCGACCACGCCGACGCGCTCGCCCTGATTGATTCGGAACGAGGCGTTGTCGAGGATGGCTTTGCCGCCCAGGAGCTTGGTGACGTTCTGGAAATCGATCATGGGGTGTCTTCTGCGTGTCGGCTGAACTGCGTCCGGTCTGGGCGGAACGCCTTATTCGGCGGCGCCCTCGGCTTTCAGCATCTTCCCGCGGATGCGGCGGCGTTCGAGCGAGGTGAGGTATTTCTTGCGGAGGCGGATGTTCAGCGGGGTGACTTCGACGTATTCGTCGTCCTCGATGTATTCCAGCGCCTCTTCGAGCGAAAGCTTCGCGGCGGGGGCGATCTTGAGGTTGCGGTCGGAGCCGGCGGCGCGCATGTTGCTGAGCTTCTTGGCTTTCTGGAGATTGACCTCCAGGTCGTCGTCGGTGCAGTGGGAGCCGACGATCATGCCCTCGTAGGTCTCGACGCCCGGGTCGATGAAGAACGTGCCGCGGAGCTGGAGCGCGTCGATGGCGTAGGCTTCGGCCTTGCCGCGTCCCATGCTGACCATCACGCCGTTGGTGCGGCTGGGCACGTCGCCCTTCATGGGCTCGTAGTGGTCGAACCTGTGGGAGATGATAGCTTCGCCGGCGGTGGCGGTCATGACTTTGCTGCGGAGCCCGATGATGCCGCGCGTGGGGATCATGAACTCGAGGAGCTGGCGGGAGCCGTGCTGCTCCATCTTCATCATTTCGCCGCGGCGCAGGCCGACGATCTCGATGACCTTTCCGGCGGCGGAGCCGTCGACGTCCACGGTGAGCTCTTCGATCGGCTCGTTCTTCACGCCGTCGATCTCCTTGATGATGACGTGCGGCTTGGTGATCGTGAGCTCGTAGCCCTCGCGGCGCATGGTCTCGATGAGGATGGCGAGGTGGAGCACGCCGCGTCCGCTGACCTTGAAGCTGTCGCTTTCGCCCTCTTCCACGCGCAGCGCCACGTCGCGTTCGGCTTCTTTCAGGAGGCGTTCGCGGATGTGGCGGCTGCTGATGAACTTGCCTTCCTGCCCGAAGAACGGGGAGTCGTTCACGCGGAACATCATGGAGAGCGTGGGCTCGTCGATGGAGATCGGGGGCAGAGCCTCGGGGGCATTCGCGTCGGCGATGGTGTCGCCGATGTCGATGTGCTCGACGCCGACGAGGGCGCATAGGTCGCCGCACGGGACTTCGCGGACCTCCTTGCGGGAGATGCCTTCGAAGACGAAGAGCTGCTTGATCGACGTGCTGGACGTGCTGCCGTCGCGCTTGATGAGGCAGAGCGGCTGGTCGAGCGAGAGCGTGCCGCGGTGGACGCGGCCGATGCCGATGCGCCCCACGTAGTCGTTGTAGTCGAGCGTGGTAATCTGGATCTGCGCCGGGCCCTCGTTGAACGGCGGCGGCGGGATGTGGTCGATGATGGCGTCCATGAGCGGCAGGATGGAGTCGCGGGAACCCTTTTCGAGGTCGGTGGTGGCCCAGCCGTCGCGACCGCTGGCGTAGAGCACGGGGAACTCGAGCTGTTCCTCGGTCGCGTCAAGGTCGATGAAGAGGTCGTAGACGGCGTTCAGGACTTCCTGCGGGCGGGCGTCGGGACGGTCGATCTTGTTGATGATCACGATGGGGCGGAGATTGAGCTTCAGCGCCTTGTCCAGCACGAATCGCGTCTGGGGCAGGGGGCCCTCGGCGCTGTCGACCAGCAGGAGCACGCCGTCCGCCATGTTCAGCACGCGTTCCACCTGGCCGCCGAAATCGCTGTGGCCGGGAGTGTCGATGATATTGATCTTGGTGTCGCGGTAGTTCACGCTGATGTTTTTTGCCAGGATTGTGATGCCGCGTTCGCGTTCGAGTTCATTGCTGTCGAGGAAGCAGGTGTGCATTTCCTGATTCTCGCGGAAGAGCTTGGCCTGGCGGATGATTTCGTCGACGAGCGTGGTCTTGCCGTGGTCCACGTGCGCGATGATGGCGATGTTTCGGATGTTCTGCATAGGGGGGATTCGGGTTCTCGGAAAACGTTGGATAACAAATGTAATCTATTAATATAGCATAAGAAACTGAAAAATGCAATGTTTTTCCGCCTTTTTCCGGGCATGTTCCGGGTGTTTTCCGTCTGTTTCCCCGGATGCTCCGGCGTTTTTCGCCGGCAGGTCCTTGACTTCCCCGGCAAACGGCGTTATATTAGCGTGAAAAAAGTCTGAAAACATCACCCGGGGAGACGAAAGGGCGGCCCTGCTTCCGTCAAAGGAGCGGCGACAGCCTTTCCCCCCCATTCCAGGAGCACTTCACATGTCAGGACACATCATGGCAAAAATGATCCTCGCCGGAAGCGCCGCGGCGCTTACAGCCTCGGCTTTCGCCACGGACGCCGACTACCCGATCCAGCCCGTACCTTTCACGCAGGTCCGGTTCACGTCCGGGCTCCTCGCGGAACGCCAGGAAGTCAACCGCAAGGTCACGATCCCGTTCGCGCTCCAGCAGTGCCTGGAGTCGGGCCGCCTGAAGAACTTCGACCTCGCGGCGGAGACGATGAAGCGGCGCGCCGCCGGCGAAACGACGTTCCAGAACCGTCCGGCGTCCTCGCTCCCGTTCGACGACACGGACATCTACAAGTTCCTGGAGGGCGCGTCCTATTCGCTCCAGACGAACCCGGACCCCGAGCTGAAAGCGAAGATGGAGGACATCATTCAGCACGTGAAAGCGGCGCAGGAGCCGGACGGCTACCTGTACACATTCCGCACCATGCACCCGGATTCCCCTGCGCACGAATGGATCAACCAGCGGCGCTGGCTGAACGACCCGAACCTGAGCCACGAGCTGTACAACCTGGGGCATTTCTACGAGTGCGCCACGGCGTATTTCGAGGCGACGGGCGACCGGACCCTGCTTGACATGGCGGTGAAGTCCGCCGAGCTCGTGAACAAGGACCTCGGCGGCGACGATCCCTGCATCGCGCCCGGCCATCAGATCATCGAAATGGGCCTCGCGAAGCTTTACCGCCAGACCGGCGACGAACGCTGGCTGAAGCTCGCCGCGCATTTCCTCGAGAACAAGGCGAAACGCGGCCCCGGCGACCCCTACAGCCAGTCGCACAAGCCCGTCCTCCAGCAGGACGAGGCCGTCGGGCACGCCGTCCGCGCCAACTACATGTACGCAGGCATGGCGGACGTGGCGGCGCTTTCCGGCGACCAGCGCTACGTGGACGCCATCACGAAGATCTGGGACAACGTCGTCGGCAAGAAATACCACCTGACCGGCGGATGCGGCGCGCGCAGCAGCGGCGAAGCGTACGGCAATAACTATGAGCTCCCGAACCGCTGCTACAACGAGACCTGCGCCGCCGTGGCGTTCCTCTTCTGGACGCACCGCATGTTCCTGATGTACGGCGACGCGAAATACATGGACACGTTCGAGCGCACCATGTACAACGGCGCGTTCTCAGGCGTCTCGCTTTCCGGCGACCGGTTCTTCTACCCGAACCTGCTGGAATCCTCCGGCTCCACGCGGTCGGCGTGGTTCGGCTGCGCCTGCTGCCCGCCGAACATCATGCGCACGATCGCCTCGCTCGGGCAATACGTCTGTGCGAAGAAAGACAACACGGTCTACATGCTCCTGTACAATTCGGGCACCGTGGACTCCGGGAAAGCCTTGTTCACCACGACCTCGAATTACCCGTGGGACGGCCACGTCGAGATCGCGCTTTCCGATGTGAAGGGCGGCAAGTTCGCGCTGGCGCTCCGCATCCCCGGCTGGGTCGAGGGGCATCCCGTGCCGTCCGACCTCTACACCTACGAGAACGCCGCTCCGGCGAAATGGACGCTGCTGGTGAACGGGCGGAAAGCCGACTACAAGATGGACAAGGGCTTCGCCGTGGTCGACCGCACATGGAAAGCGGGCGACAAGGTCACGCTCGAACTGCCGATGGAGGTCCGCCGCGTGAAAGCCAACGAAAAGGTCGGCAACCTGGCGGGACAGGTCGCGTTCGAGCGCGGCCCGATCGTGTTCGCGTTCGAGCAGAAAGACCAGGGAGTGAACTTGCCATGGCGTCGCTGGTTCGTGACGCCGGACGCGAAGATCGAGGCGAAGTTCCGCACGGACCTCTTCCCCGGCGGCGGAGTCGAAACGCTTGAGATCGAGACGAAAGGCGGCAGGATGACCGCGATCCCGTACGCCTGGTGGGCGAACCGCGGCTCCATGCCCATGCGCGTGTGGGTGTCCGAATCCGACGACTCCGCCACGCACGCCTCGAACAAGTCCGAGGAGGCAAAAGTGAGCGTTTCCTACGCCCGCGGCGGCATGAACCCGGCGGCGATCAACGACGGATTCTATCCGCAGAACCCGACCGACATCGACATCGAGAATTTCGACTTCTGGTCGCATCTCGGCGGCAGCGAGTGGGTCATGCTCACGTTCGAGGAGCCGGTCGAGATTTCCCGCTGCAAGTTCTACTGGTTCGACGACAGCCGCCGCGGCGGCGGATGCGCCCTGCCGCAGTCCTGGACGCTCAGCTGGGACAACGGCGGACAGTTCGTCCCGGTCGAGGCGAGCGAATCGAAGATGGACGAGATCATGTTCAAGCCGGTGAAGACGAAGCGCCTGCGCCTGGACATCCGCCAGCGCAACCGGATGGCTTCCGGCCTGTACGAATGGCTTGTTTTCTAAGCTGAGTTTGAACTGAAAAAGAAACGGTCGGGACAGTGTAAAAGCTGCCCCGACCTTGCTTTTGCCTTGAAATCCAGTCAGAAGTCGAACATCATCTGGTCGGACGGCGCGGGCTCTTCCTGCTTCGGGATGAAGCTCTTCACGGAGCCGAGCCAGAGTTCGAGCGACTGAATGGGGATGCCGAGGCGTTTCGCGTCGGCGATCTTGGTGGACGCGGCATTCGGGTCGGCTGCGACGAGGAGCGCGAGGGAATCGGTCACGGAGTCGACCGGGTCGTATCCCGCGGCTTTCGCGACGGATTCGTAGTAGGCGCGCTTCTCCGGCATCTTGCCCGTGAAGCAGATTTTCGGGCGTTCCTCGGTGGAGGATGCCACGAGCGTGACGCTGGCGAGGAGTTCGTCGAGTCCGGCGGACTGCGCGATGAGCTCATCGTGAAGTGCGCGGGCGCGTTCGGGGCCGATGCCGTCGATTTCGGCGAGCTGTTCGGTCGTGAGCGTGCGGAGTTCGGCGAAAGAGTGCTTTTTGAGGATGCTCTTCGCGATGTTCGCGCCGATGCCCTTGATGTTGAGCGCGGCGAGGACTTTGTAGGCGGGCACGGTGCGCGCGGCCTGGATTTCCCGGTAGAGGTTCTGCGTGGACGTGCCCTGGAACCCCTCGTCGCGGAGCTGGGAGAAGATGTTGAGTTCGGAGAGGTTGAAGAGGTCGGAGAGCGTGCGGACGTTCAGCTTCGTCATGATCTTGCGGAGGCTGGGCTCGCCGAGGTGCTCGATGCCGATGCTGCGTACGGATGCGAGCAGGAGCTGGAGCCGCGTCTCGAAGCAGTCCGGGTTCACGCAGCGGAGTTCCGGCAGGTCGCGGACGAGCTCGTGGCCGCAGCATGGGCAGTTCGTGATGAGGGCGCTGCGGCGGACGGGGCCTGGTTCGCTGGAGACGATGTATGGGATCACGTCGCCTGCGCGCTCCACGGTCACATCGTCGCCGATCTGGAGGTCGCGGTCGAGGATGTTCTGGAGGTTGTGGAGCGTGGCGCGGCGGATGGTGGTGCCGTTGATCTCGATCGGTTCGAGCTCGGCGACGGGCGTGAGGCAGTTCTTCCCGAAGCTCCAGTTCACGCCGAGCAGGCGCGTGGTGCGGCGGATGCCGCTGAACTTGAACGCGATCTGGCCGCGCGGATGGTGCGCGGTGTTGCCGAGCGAATCGGCGTATTCCGCGTCGGCGAGCTTGACGACGAGCCCGTCCATGGGGTAGGGAAGCTTCTCCATTTCCTCCAGGACGTCGGGCCAGATGCGGCTGATCTCGGCAGCGGTGGCGGTACGGGAGACGGTGGAGTAGTCCACGAGCGTGAGCCGGGCGTGCTGGGCGGTCATGCCGGAGATATCCTTCAGGCTCATGATGCCGCCGATGGCGTTGCGCGAGTTGCGGAACGGCTTGCCGTTTGCGTTCAGGATGGACGCGTAGCGGCGCTTGAAGTCGTCGGTGCGGATGAGGAGTTCGCCGAGGACGCGCCCGGGGTATTCCGCGAGCGGCAGGACGCCTGACATGGTCTCCAGGTCGATGAGAGGGACCTTGTCCGTGATGACTTTTCCGGTGAAGCCGTCGCCGCGCGTGGAGAGCACGCCGTCTTCCCACAGCACGGAGATGCCGTCGTACTTGGGCTGGATGATGAGTTTTTCCTCGGCGGTGCGGACGGTCTTCGCCAGCCAGGATTCGAGCTCGGGCAGAGAGTATACCTTGTCGAGCGAGAGCATGGGGCGCTCGTGGCGGATGTTTTCGGACGAGGCGACGGCGGGCGCGTTGACCTGTTCGAGCATCCGGTTGCCGGGGTCCTTCTCCGCGAGAAGGCGTGTGATGTAGTCGAAATCGTCGTCGCTGATTGCCGGGTCGGACTCGTCCCAGTAGCGTGCGTTGTAGAATCTGATCTTTTCCTCGAGCTCGGCCGCGCTCATGGCGCGGTATGCTGCCCTGTCTATGCCGGGGGTCATGGTTTCCTCGTTTCGTTTCTGCGGCGCGGCGTCCGCCGCTTGGATTTGGAATGCTTTCCCTAACACAAAAATACCACAACTTTCGAAAAAAACAACCGAAAATGACGGAAAAAAACGCGCGAGGGTTTGAAAAAGGGCGGATGCGGGGTTATTTTATCGAATCATATTAAAAACCGCAGTCCACATGCTGAACTAAAACCGCACGGCGCCTCCCCCCGGCGCGGCTTCACCTGTCCCGACACAAAAACGAACATGAAACGAATCATCCAGACACGCCTTTTCATCTTCATGGCTCTGGGACTCCTGTTCCTGCTGGTCATCGTCAACCTGGTGATGGCGATCGGAGCGAAACGCCAGGCGCGCACCATCATCGCGGAACGCCTGCGCGACCTGAGCATGGACGTTACGGAGTGGCGCAGCAGTTACAAACGGACCCGCGAGACCACGGACGCCGCCGCGCTTGCGAAGACCAGGATGCTCGCCCGCATCATCCAGTACGAACCTGAAATCCTCAAGAATACCGCCCGCCTGAAAGAGCTGACGGACGCGCTGAACGTCGATTCCAGCTGCGTTTCCGACGGGGATGGCGTGCTGATCGCGTCGACGGAGCCGGGCTTCCTCGGGTTCCATATGGATTCGACGGAGCAGTCCGCGGCGTTCATGCCCGCGACCAAGGACAAGACGTTCGAGCTGGTGCAGGAGCCGCAGGAACGCGGCATCGACCATGTGATCGTGCAGTATGCGGGCGTGGCGCGGCTCGACGAGCCCGGCATCGTGCAGGTCGCCTATGAGTCGGACAACGTGTTCAATTATTCCGACGCCGCGCTTATGCAGGAGATCCTGGCGGCGCTCCCCATCGGCAGGAACGGACGGTTCCTGGTGCTGGAGGACGGCAGCGATCCGGTGGTCTTTGCCAGCGGCGATCTCTCCGAGAACGGCAGCCGCCTGTCCGAGCTCGGGTTCCGGCGCGACCCTGTCCTGCCGGATTCCGTCTTCCTTCACGGGAAAGCGTATTTCTGCGAGCAAGTGCAGATACCGGACGAACCGCGCCGCGTGCTCGCCGTGATGCCGAAAAGCGAGGTCTTCGCCATGCGCAACCGCGCCATGGTCTTTATCCTCGGGATCTATCTGCTTTTCTTCGCGTTATTCTTTTATCTGCTGGACCGCCTGTTCAAGCGGACCGTGACGGACGGCTTCTACGAGGTGAACCGCACGCTCGACAGGATCATCGCGGGCGACTTGACGCAGACCGTGAACGTGAGGAGCAATCCGGAGTTCCTGGCGCTCTCCGACGGCATCAACACCATGGTCGGCGGCCTGAAGAAAAACCTCACCGAATCCAAGCGGCGTGTCCGGCGTGAAAACGAGCTGGCGAAATCCATTCAGGAGTCGCTGATCCCTGCGCCAGGCCCGCTTTTCCCGCAGTTCCCCTCCCTCGATTTTACCTCGCATTCCGTGCTGGCGGCCCACAGGGGCAGCGACATCCTCGAGACGTTCGTGACCGATGCCGGGCGTCCCGGTTTCGTGATCGCCGAGGCGATCGGCGACAGCGTGTCCGCCTGCCTGAGCATGATGAAATTCCGTACCGTCCTCCAGCCGTGCGCCGCTTCTGCTTCCGATCCGATTTCCCTGCTCAACCATGGCGTTGAGCTGTTGCGGGACGAGCCGGTGTTCAAGAAGCAGTTCATCTCCATCTTCATCGGTTTCTTCGACTTGGAAGGGAAGCGGCTCGACTTCGTGAACGCAGGATGCTACCCGCCGTTCGTGCGCCGTTCCGGCGGCACGTTCGAGCAGCTGCGGTCGCCGTCCGGCACGGTTTTCACGACCGTCCAGCCCGTCGAATTCCATCAGGAGAGCATCACGTTCGAGCCTGGAGACAGCTTCTTCGCCTGCACCAACGGGCTTTTCTCGTACCACGGGCACGACGGCCAGCTTTTCACACGGAAGATGCTCCTGGGGGCGCTGGACGGTGCGCAGGCCGCCAGTTCGCAGGAGCTTCTGGACCACGTGATGGATTCCGTCCGCCAGTTCTCCGGCGAGCTTCCGCCCGATGACGACGTGATCATGGCCGCGTTCCGCATGAAACCCTGACGCGTCCGCCGTTCGCTTTTTTGCGGAAAATGGCAAACATATTCGCGCTTTTCCCCGAAAATCATTTGCATTTCGCGGAAAACGCCTTATATTTGTGATTAAAATCAACCATGTGTGTCCGTTTCCCCCGGAACCGTGACCGTTTCAACCCCGGGACGCCTCATCCGCGCCCCTCAACCTCACAAGGAAACACGATGCCTATCACCGAAATACTGGAACGCAACGCCCAGCTGTACAAAGAGGACGTGGCGCTGGTGGAGATCAACCCGCAGGAACTCGAAAAACGCCACACCACATGGCGCGAATACTCGCTGATGGAGCCGAGCCCGACCGATTCCTTCCGCTCCGAGCTGACCTGGGGCGAATTCGACCGCAAGGCGAACCGCGTGGCGAACTTCCTGCTCACGCGCCACATCAAGAAAGGCAACCGTGTCGGCATCCTGCTCATGAACTGCCTGGAATGGCTCCCGATCTATTTCGGCGTCCTGAAGAGCGGCGCGATGGCCGTGCCCCTCAATTTCCGCTACACCGCCGAGGAGATCAAGTACTGCATCGAGCTCGCGGACATCGACGTGCTCATCTTCGGTCCGTCGTTCATCGGCCGTGTGGAGTCCATCTGCGAACGCATCCCGCGCGTGAAAGCCCTAGTCTACGTCGGCGAAGACTGCCCGACGTTCGCCGAACCGTACTACAACCTCGTTTCCTACTGCTCCAGCAAGTCCCCCGCGATCCCGCTCTCCGACGACGAGGACGCCGCGATTTACTTCTCCTCCGGCACCACGGGCTTCCCGAAGGCCATCGTGCACCGTCACCGCAGCCTCATGCACGCTTGCATCGTGGAGCAGAAGCACCACGGCCAGACCCGCGAGGACACGTTCCTCTGCATCCCGCCGCTGTATCATACGGGCGCGAAAATGCACTGGTTCGGCAGCTTCCTGGTCGGCGGCAAGGCCGTTCTCCTGCGCGGCATCAAGCCGGAATGGATCATCAGCGCGGTCTCCGAGGAACACTGCACGGTGGTCTGGCTGCTCGTGCCGTGGGCGCAGGATATCCTGGATGCCATCGAACGCGGCGACATCAAGCTGGAGGACTACAAGCTCGACCAGTGGCGCCTGATGCACATCGGCGCGCAGCCGGTCCCGCCCAGCCTCATCAAGCGCTGGAAATCCGTCTTCCCGAAGCATGACTACGACACGAATTACGGCCTCAGCGAATCCATCGGACCGGGCGCCGTGCACCTCGGCGTCGAGAACATCGACCACGTGGGCGCGATCGGCGTGGCGGGCTACGGCTGGCAGACCAAGATCGTCGACGAGAAACGCAACCCGGTCGAGCCCGGCAAGGTCGGCGAACTCGCGGTCAAGGGCGACGGCGTGATGCGCTGCTACTACAAGGACGAAAAGGCAACGAAAGAGGTCCTGGACGACGAGGGCTGGCTCTACACCGGCGACATGGCGAAGGAAGAAGACGGCTTCATCTACTTGGTCGACCGCAAGAAGGACGTCATCATCACCGGCGGCGAAAACCTTTATCCCGTTCAGATCGAGGACTTCCTCCGCCGCAACAACGCCATCAAGGACGTCGCCGTCATCGGCCTCCCCGATTCGCGCCTCGGCGAAATCGCCGCCGCGATCATCGAAGTCAAGCCCGACTTCACGCTCACCGAGGAGCAGGTCAACGACTTCTGCCTCGACCTGCCGCGTTACCAGCGTCCGCGCAAGATCATCTTCGCCGAGGTCCCGCGCAACCCGACCGGAAAGATCGAAAAACCGAAACTCCGCAAGATGTACGGAGCCGACCAGCTCGTCGCCATGCAGAACGAGATCAAGTAACACTGCAGGCAGTGCTGATACAGTGCTCTGCTTCGCAACGGCACATTGGCTTCCGTAATCGTAATGATTGCGGAGGCCGTTTTTCTGCCTCAAAACTACGCTGAGGGAATAAGGTTTTTCCCTTGACGCTTTCATCCGGCGAAAGCGCGGTGCTGTACGTCGAGTAGCGCCATCGCGTCTCGCCGAGGTTGTTGAGGGGGGCCGGGGAAAAGAAGCATCCGGTCCCGCACAGGCAGACGGCAAGGAACGTGAAGCAGAGCATGATGGTTTGAATTGCTTTCAATCGCAATGTCTTTTTCTGGATTGAACTCACATTATTATGACATTATCATCTCAAACTCCAAAATGCAAGGTTCCCGGAAACCTTTTTTCCTGAAAAAGCGGGAAACCGGCTTGTTTTTTCGCCTGACGGAATGTAAGTTATGGCAGAATTCAATCAATAGACAGATTACACCCCCTCGACAAGGAGTTTCGCCATGTTTTTCCGCACGATCTTCACCCGGTGCGCGGCATTCGCTTTCGCGGCGGTTTGCGCTGCATCCGTCCCTGTTTTCGCACAGAACGCCGCCCCCGCTCTGACTGAGTTTACGAATCATGCCGCGGTCTGGCCGGACAACAACGGCGCGCACATCAGCGCGCACGGTGGCTGCATGCTGAAAGTCGGTGACACATGGTACTGGTACGGCGAACACCGCGGCACGCGCGACCGGAGGACCGGCGTGCACGTGTACAGCTCGAAAGACCTGTACAACTGGAAAGACGAGGGGCTGGCGTTCGATTCCGCCAATATGCAGATGGCGGGGCAGCAGAACGGCGGTCGCCGCGGATTCGCGTTCGGGGTGAACATCGAGCGTCCGAAAGTAGTCTACAACGCGAAGACGAACAAGTATGTGCTGTGGTTCCACCAGGAATCCGGCGGAAACTACAACTCCGCATACGTCGGATGCGGCATCGCCGACACGCCGACCGGGCCGTTCAAGCACCTCTACAGCGGCCGCACCGCGCCCGCCACCTGGCCGGTCAACATGCCGGACGGGCTGAAAGACTATGCTGAGGGGAAGTCGCAGACCTACGACCGGCAGTTCGCACGCCTCGTGGAGAACTACCAGTCCGGGCAGGAAAGCCGCGACATGACGGTGTTCGTGGATGACGACGGCAAGGCGTACCTTTTCTGCGCATCCGAGAACAACCAGACCATGCACGTCGTGGAGCTGAACGACGAGTATACCGGATTCACGGGGCGCTGGTGGCGCATCCTCGAGGGGAAATCCTACGAAGCTCCGGTCGTGTTCCGGCACGACGGCAAGTATTATCTGCTCGGCTCGCACTGCACCGGCTGGAATCCGAACCCCGGCCGCACCGCGGTCGCCGACAAGATCACCGGTCCCTGGCGCGAACTCGGCAATTTCGCCGTGGGCGAGGGCGCGGACCGTACATACGAGGGGCAGACGGCGCACAGCTTCACCGTGCCGGGCAAGGACGGCAAAGAGGTGCGCGTAGTGATGCTGGACAGCTGGAAGCCCCAGAACCTGCCGACCAGCCAGTACATCTGGCTCCCGATCGAGTGGGACGGCGAAAAACCGGTCGCGAAGTATCAGAAGACTTGGAAACTGCCCGCGCAGCTCAATTCCCCGAAGCCGCAGACGTCCGCCCCAGCGAACTCCTCCAACGACGGCAGGACCGCGGGCTATCTTTTCGCCCACTTCCGCGGCGAACGTTCGAACGAATGGGAACAGATCTTCTTCGCCATCAGCAAGGACGGCGCAACCTGGCAGCCCCTGAACGACGGCAAGTCCGTGCTCCAAAGCAACCTGGGCGAGGGCGGCGTGCGCGACCCGTTCCTGGCGCGGAATCCCGACACCGGCACGGCTTATCTCATCGCGACCGACCTGTGCATCGGGCGCAACGGCGACTGGAACCGCGCCCAGCGTGCCGGCAGCAAGGCGATCATCGTGTGGGAATCGAAAGACATGGTGAACTGGAGCGAACCGCGCCGCGTGGAGGTTGCCGTGCCGAATGCCGGCTGCACGTGGGCGCCCGAGGCGGTCTGGGACGCGGACAAGAAGGAATTCCTCGTCTTCTGGGCGTCGCGCGAGACGCTGAACGGTGTGAACCGCCAGCGCATCTATTCCGCCCGCACGAAAGACTTCAAGGCGTTCACTCCGGCGAAACTCTACATCGAAAGACCGTACGACGTCATCGACACCGACATCGTCTCCGACGGCGGCAAGTTCTACCGTTTCTCCAAGAACGAATCGGCGAAGAACATCTTCATGGAAGTCTCCGATTCGCTGGAGGGCGAATGGTCGCCCGTGCCGGGATTTCCGTTGTCCGCGTTCCGCGGCTACGAGGGACCGGAGTGTTTCCGCATGGCGGACGGACGCTGGTGCCTGATCGTCGATTATTATTCGCGCGGACAGGGCTACAAGGCGTTCTTCTGCGACGACCTCTCCAAGGGCGAGTTCGTCCCGTCCGAAAAGGACCTCCAGTTCCCGTACCGGTTCCGTCACGGCGGCGTCATCACGCTCTCCGGGGCAGAATACGACGCCCTGATGGCGAAATGGGCACCGCAGGCGGTGTCGAAGTAGTGCCGCTTGGGCACCGCAAGCGGTGTCGAAGTAGTGTCCGGCTTCGCTCGGACACAGCAAGCGGTGCGTTTTCCATGTTCGACGCTTGTAAAAAGGGAAAAATATGCTATAGTGAATGGATCGAAAATCGTGCAGAACAGGAGGAAACGCGATGGCGATCCCGTACAGGCAGGAAGTTCTCCGCAAGATGGTGCATCTGAGCTCCATCTGGATGCCCGCCGCCCTGTTCTACCTGCCGCGCATGTTCAATGTCATCATGTTTGGCACGTTTGCCGTGCTGAACGTCCTGATCGAGATCGCGGTCTTCCGGAACGTTCCGTTCGTGACGCCGCTCTACAAGGCGCTGTTCGGCAAGATGGCGCGCGAAAGCAGCGCGCCGGGCAAGTTCCGGTTCAGCGGCGCGCCGCCGATGTACGCGTCCGCATGCCTGACTGCGCTGTGCTTCGAGCATCGCGTCGCGGCGTGTGCGTTTACCATCCTGATCCTGAGCGATACGTCCGCCGCGCTGATCGGGCGCAAATGGGGGCATCACCGCTTCTTCAACGGCAAATCGCTGGAGGGCTCGCTGGCGTTCCTGCTGACCGGCTGGATCATTGCAGCCTGCTACTGCCTGGCGGGCGGTCTGCCGGGCGCGACGCTGGTGATCTGGCTGGGGGGCGTGGCGGTGTCCTGCGTCGCCGAATTCTTCAACGAACAAATCCATCTGGACGACAATTTCACGATCCCGCTGATCTTCGGCGCAATCGCGCAATTCCTCCCCCGGGTGCTGCAATAAAAAAGGAACCGAATCCATCATGGGCGAACCGAGACTTTACCGTTACGACACGCACATCCATACCGCCGAGGGCAGCAAGTGCGCCAAATCCTCCGGCCGCGAGGTCGCGGAGGCTTATCACGCGCGCGGCTACGACGGCATCATCATCACGGACCATTTCTTCAACGGGAACAGTACTGTGCCGCGCGACCTGCCGTGGCGCGAACGCGTCGAGCTCTTCACCGCCGGCTACCGCGCGGCGAAGGAATACGGCGATAAAGTCGGCATGCAGGTGCTGTTCGCGTGGGAGGATTCCTCCGAGGGAAACGATTTCCTGACCTACGGACTCGACGAAAACTGGCTCACCGACCATCCGTTCATCGACCGCCTCCCGCTCGTCGACTATCTGAAATACATCCATGCCGAGGGAGGCACGATCATCCACGCGCATCCGTTCCGGCAGGATTACTACATCCCGATGATCCGCCTGCTCCCCGACCAGGTTGACGCCGTGGAGATCATGAACGGCCACCGCAAGGACGAGGAAAACCGCCGCGCGAAATGGTACGCCGACAGCTACGGCCTGCCATGCACAGCGGGTTCCGACAACCATGACGTCGTGAACGGTTTTGCGGAGACGGGCGTGCTTCTGGATGAACGCCTCACGGACACGGCGCATTATGCGCGGCTCGTCCTCGAACGGAAGCTCCGCGGCATCTTCCCGCAGCTCGACGGCTGCTGCTGAGCAAATTTGTTTCGGGCGAGCTGAATCAGAAGATCTTTTGCTTTTTTTAAGATTATTGGCTTGAAAAACCCAAGCGTAGGGTTATATTATTGGGAAATCATGTCACAAGAGGATTCATCCTGCCAAAGTTTTTCACTTTTCCTGGTTTTTGGATAGGACGGTTTTCCGAGGAAGAAAAACGTCCTCACGTCCATGTGCTGTAGTTTGGTTCCGATGAATCCATGAAAGTCTGGCTTGAGCCGGATACTGAGGTGGAATACATCCACGGCATCAACACATCAACCGCCAACAGAATCCTGTCCGAGATAAGGAGACGCAGAAATGAATGCCTTGAACAATGGTACGCCTGTGAGCGCAAAAGTCATTGAACTGACGGAAGACCATATGTCGGTCAGCCACTGCGGCAGGGTATACCAGATCGACTTTGAACGTTTTCCCTATTTTCGCAGCTGTTTCCTTAGCGAGCTTTATAATGTTCAGGCAAGCGCGGAAGGTCTCCACTGGCCTGATGCGGACATCGATCTGGAACTGAGATACATTGACAACCCGCCTGGAAACGCCAGTATGGTCGATCCAGATTGGTGGAAAGCGCAACGCAAACGTCTTCTTGCCAGGCTAGGCTCTGTCGGTGGTTCCGTCAAGTCCGAACGAAAAGCCGCCGCGAGCCGTCTTAACGGCTTGAAAGGCGGACGGCCACGTAGAAAGACCGAAACACGAAAAACCGCGGCGGTCACACGAAGCGGATCCCATAGATCTGCTTGAAAACTTCAAAGCGCCACTGATACGGCCTGACGATTCCGCCGTTTCCGCAGTATGGTTCCGCGGGGCGGCGTTTTTTCTTTGGCGGTTTTCAACCGGATTTCTTCAGTAGGTAAAATCCGTACCCGGCGAACAGCAGCGTGGGCGCCAGCCCTGCCAGGACGGGCGGGAGATAGCCGTTTTTGCCCGCGACCATGAAGATCTCGTTGAGCACCTGATAGAGCACGGCGATGCCGACCGCCAGCGCGATGGCGGAAAAGATGCCCGAACGCTCGTTCCGCGATGCCAGCGGGAGCGCGAAGAATGCGCAGAGGAAGCATGCCCAGGGGAACGCAAGCCGGTTGTACAGGATCGTGGCGTAGATGCGGCGGAGATTGACCGCCATGTGGGGATTGTCCCGCAGGATCGAAACGATTTCAAGGGAGGAAAGCGAGTCCGGCTCGATGACGGACTTGATGATCACGGAGGGCTTGTCCGGGATTTCCTCTTCGGAAAGGACCATCGGATCGGTCTCCGGCACAATGGTGTCGCCGGGGAGGCCGTCCTCGGAATATTCGTGGATTTCCGCCTTATGGAATTCCCAGCCGACGCCAGGGACGAAGCGGGTTTTTTCCGCTTCGATCGTGCGCAGGAGGACGAGCTGCCTGGGAGAATCGGGATCCTTCACGAAGATCTTGAGCTTGACCTTTTCCTGGAAGTCGTCATCATCGAACTGCCCGAAATACCAGCTGCGAAGACGGTCGCCGCTGTGGAACTGCAGGCGCGCGTTGGTCTGTTCCACGTAGTTCGGGTTGTTGACCGTCTTCCTGACGATTTCCGCCTGGCGGGTCGTTTCCGGGACGAGCTTTTCGTTGAAATAGAAATTCACGAGCATCACGCAGAACCCGACTGCGAAGATCGGCATGCCGCACCGGACCAGGGAGATGCCGGATGCCCGGATGGCGGTCAGCTCGCGGTTGCGGCCGAGGTTCGCCAGGGCGTACATGCAGGCGAGCAGGACGGTGATGGGAAGGATGAACCGGATGTTTCCGGGGATTTTCAGGAGAAAGAACCGGACGGAGACGGAAAGCGGCGCCTTGTTGTCGAGGAAGTCGCTGACGTCGTTGTACATGTCCATGATGATGAACAGGAGCGTGAACGCGAAGACAAGAATGAAGAACGGCACCAGAAAGGAGCGCAGGATGTACCCGTCAAGCGTGGGCATCCAGGAAAACTTGCGGCCTTCGCCGGGATGGGAATGAGGGGAGGTGGAGTCGGGCATGAAAAACGATGAAAAGTGAAAGTTCGTCCGCTCCGGCGTCGTCGGCGTGGATGATGCCGGAGCGGGGTTGATGATGGTCGGAAAAGAGAGCCGTCAGCCTCTGCGGCGCTGCGTGCGGCGTTTCTTCTCGCTCGGCTTTTCGTAGTGTCTCCGGTTGCGGAGTTCCTTGAGCGTGCCTTCCTTGTCGAGTTTCTTTTTCAGACGGCGGAGTGCGCGTTCGATCGAGTCGCCTTTCTTGAGTTTGACTTCCGTTGCTTCCATGTTAGTTCACCCCCTTTCCTGAACCAATGTCATCGTATTTCATAGGTGCTGGCCTCATGATGCGTGTTGCGGTCATTCGTTGGAGAATCCGGCCTCGTCGGCGAGCATGGCGCGAAGTTTGGCGAGGGCCTGGTTCTGGATTTGGCGGACGCGTTCGCGCGTGCGGCGGATTTCCTGGCTGACCTCTTCGAGCGTTTTCGGGCGCTTGCCGTCGAGCCCGAAGCGGAGCTGCAGGATCAGGCGTTCGCGTTCGTCAAGTTCGGAGAGGAGCGAAAGCAGGCGGTGGACGGATTCCTCGTCGCCGAGGATTCGGTCGGGCGTCATGGCGCCGCGGTCGGGGATGATGTCCTGGAATTCGCCTTCCTCACCCTGCTGGATGGGGTCGTGCAGAGAGAACGTGCGGAGATCGGCGAGGCGCAGTCCGGTCACGGTGCGCTCGCTGAATCCGAGGTGTTCGGCGATCTCGTCGTCGGTGGGCTCGCGGCCGAGCTTCTCCGTCAGCTTCATCTTCACGGATTTGATCTTGTTGATCTTGCCGGCGGACTGGACCGGGATGCGGATCACGCGGGCCTGGTTCGCGAGGGCGCGGCGCATGGACTGCTTGATCCACCATGCGGCGTAGGAGCTGAATTTCGCGCCCTTGGCGGGGTCGAACTTCTCCACGGCGCGCATGAGGCCGATGTTGCCCTCGGAGATGAGGTCGAGCAGCGGCAGCCCGAGCCCTTTGAAATCATGTGCGATCTTCACGACCAGGCGCAGGTTCGCCTCGATGAGCGTGGCGCGCGCCTCGTCGTGCATGTCGTGGTCGCCGCCGTGGATCTGCGCCGCCAGGACGACTTCCTGGTCCTTGGAAACGAGGGAGATCTGGCCGATGTCGTGCATGTAGACCTTCATCGTGTCATTCTTCGTGACAGGACCGTGCTTGGCTGCAACTTTCGCGTTTTTCTTATCGAGCTGGGGATCTTTTGCCCCTTCGTTCATGAACTTGGAGAGATCGATCTCGGAGGCGTCCTCGACGTCTTCCAGCTGGGCAGGCATTCCGTTTTCGACCGGACCGGCGAGGAGGTCGGCTGCTTTCTTCTTCGCCTTCTTTGCCGGGAGGTCATCGACGACGACAGCTTCGACCGGGATGGCATCCTGAACCGGAGCGGCCTTGATCTTGACCTTGAGGTCCGCCTGTTTCTTTTTCGCTGCGAACACGGATTTCTTTGCCGCGGCTTTTTTCGCCGGGGCGGGGGCTTCGGCTTTGACCTCGGCCTTTGCAGGCTTGGATTGTGCTGCCGGAGCTGCTTTCGGCGTCTCGGCCTTTGCAGAGGATTTTTTCTCCGCGGAGGTCTTGATCGCGACCGTTACGGACGGGTGATTGACTTCAACCTTGACCGTTTTCTTCTTAGCGGGAGCCTTCTTGACCTCAGCCTTGACCTCAGTCTTTGCTTCCTTTGCAGAAACTTTCTTGACTTCAGCCTTGGCTTCCTTTGCAGAAACTTTCTTGACTTCAGCCTTGGCTGGAGTTTTCTTAACCTCAGACTTGACTTCTGCCTTAGCTGGAGCTTTCTTTGCAGCGGGCTTGGCTTCCGGCTTGGCGGGAGCTTTCTTTGCAGCGGGCTTGACTTCCGGCTTGGCTGGAGCTTTCTTGGCAGCGGGCTTGGCTTCCGGCTTGGCTGGAGCTTTCTTCGCTGCGGGCTTGACTTCCGGCTTAGCGGGAGCTTTCTTTGCAGCGGTCTTGACTTCCGGCTTAGCGGGAGCTTTCTTCGCCTCAGCCTTGGCAGGAGCGGCTTTCGCTGTCGTTTTTGCGCCGGACTTTTTCGCGGAATCAAGCTTGACGGCAGGTTTGAACTTCGCTTTTGCGGAAGCGGATTTTGCCTCGGGTTCCTCAAGAAGGACCTCGGGTTTGAACGTATTTTTCTTCGCCGGAACGGCTTTTGCGGGAACCGTTTTCTTCGCAGGCGCGACCTTTTTCGCATCCTTGGCGGGAAGCTTGGCGGCAGCCGGAACCGCTTTCTTCTGAGCCGGCTTGGACTGCGGAGCGGCAGTCGTTTTTTTCGTGTTCACCGGAGACTTGGCTTGCTGTTTCCTGGCAGATTCAACTGGTTTCACAGAGACGGCTTTCTTAGCGTTGGCTTGTTGTTTCAATGCGGCAGAGGATTGTTTCGATGAAGCGGATGTCCGGGCCGGGTTGTCCGTCCGACTGGCCTGCGGGGATTTCTCCTTGCCGGATACGCCCTTGACCTGTTTGGAGGAAACGGCGGTTTTCGTGGATTTGCCAGTGGCGGGCGCCGCAATCCGTTTTTGTTTTGCATCATTTTTCATCGAAAAAAAGGCTCCAGTGATTTGTTTTCCTGCATTGAACTGTTATATTGATAGTCACGACCGTTTTTTGGTCCGGCCGGGCTCTGTAACACATGATAGAGTTCAAACATGTGGGAAAGCACTCTTGGGTTAAAAAAACAATTGCATATATTATACTCCCTAAATAGAAAAAAGGCAAGAGCGAAATGAAAAAAAGAGCATGGAAAAGCATCTTTTTTGATTTAATATCTAAAATGAATGGGGGTTGCAAACGACTTGGCCCGATAGAGCCGGACATCATGCCGATCGCGCTCCTGTGTCTCGCGGAACATGGATCCGGATGCGCTGTCACGAAAAAAACGGCGGGTTCCGCAGCAAAGACGAAACGGCGCAGCGCGATTGCCGTCGAGGCAGCTGCCCCTGAATCGCCCCCCGGCAGGCGGCGTCCCGTTTTTTATGTGACCGCCTCCCAGTCCCGGGCGGAACAGTGCCGCGATGATTTGACTGCCTGGGCGGAAGCCGCCGGGAAGAAATTGAGCGTGCATACCCTGCCGGACGGTTCGACCCGGAGGCAGAGCCTGCTTCAGTCCGATTCCCCGCGTGCGGAAGCGCTGCACCGTCTTCTGGAGGACACGCCGGACGTTTTTTTCGGGTCCGTCACGAGCCTGACATCTCCTGCACCGGTCCCGAAGCTGATGCGCGAAAGCGAGCTGGAACTGAGAGTCGGGGCGGAAATGGATTTGAAGACTCTGTCGGAGCGCCTGGTGGAAATGGGCTACGACGACGAGGTCGAGGTCGGCGTGCCCGGCGAATTCGCACGGCGCGGCGGTTTGATCGACATCTTTTCCTCCTCGGAGGCGATGCCCGCCCGCGTGGAGTTCTTCGGCGATACGATCGAGAGCATCCGCCTGTTCCGTCCGGACACCCAGATTTCGACGGGGAAAGTGGAAAGCTACCGGGTGATCCTGCGGTCCGGTTCGGGCGATGTGACCGTGATGAACGGCACGGAAATCGCCTCCGCTCCGGCGTCCGAATATCTGCTCGAGGGCGACTTCCTGCTTGTCGAGGAGGTTCCGGGCGAGATACGGACCCATCTGGCACGTTACGGCGCCCCGGAGGAATCGGAGCAGTGGGCGGAGTTTGAGGAGAAAATGCGGGCGGCGGGACGCCTTGTGGCATTCGAGGACGCGGCGGGCGCGGCGGAAAAGGATTCCGGACCGTGCGAAGTGTTTCCGTGCTATTCCACCGGGCGCGACGCCATGGCGGCGGCCGCCGGGCATGAGTTCGGCGCGGACACGGGAGACGGGAAGGAACTGGACCAGGCGTTTTCCGTACTGGCGCAGCAGCTGACCGCGAGCCGGATCCGCCAGTGGGTCGAGGAAAAAACGCATGTGACATTGCTCGTGGGGCCGGATTCCGATCCGCATCAGGTGCGGCGCTGGATACTGGACCACGACCTGTGCGAAAACGAACTGCTGACGATCGAGGAGGGGAGCGTCCCGTGCGGATTCTTCCTGCCGAAGTCGAAGCTTGCAGTCCTGACCATCCGCGAGCTTTTCGCCCTGCCGTACCGCCGCCGGAGCATGACGCGTGAGCTGCAAGTCGAGGACGACACGCCCCGGACCGAACCCGCGCAGCGCGAGGACGAGGCGGGCGTGATCTCTGCGGGGGACCTGGAGGAGGGCGATTACGCGGTGCATCTGAACTACGGCATCTGCAGGTACCGCGGATTGGAGGTGATCGAGGCCGCCGGGGCGCGTTCGGAGATGATCCTGCTGGAGTTCGGCGACGACATGCTGTTGCGGATCCCCGTGCGGCAGGCGCATCTGGTCACGCGCTATGTCGGTTCGAAAAATACGCGCATCACGCTCAGCCGCATCAATTCCAAGCGCTGGGAAAAGGCGTGCGACGAGGCGCGGCATTCCGTGCGGAACCTGGCGTTTGAAATGCTCAAAATCCAGGCGATGCGCGTGAAGCAGTCCGGCACTGCGTTCCCGAAGGACGACCCCGAACAGGAGCTTTTTGAACAGGCGTTCCCGTTCAAGGAGACGCCGGACCAGCTGCGCGCCGCCGCCGAGATCAAGGCGGACATGGAGTCGGCGCGCCCGATGGACCGTCTGCTGTGCGGCGACGTGGGCTACGGCAAGACCGAACTGGCGATGCGGGCGGCGTGCAAGTGCGCGCTCTCCGGGCGGCAGACCGCCATGCTGGTGCCGACGACCGTGCTGGCGCAGCAGCATTATTTTACATTTCTGGAGCGGTTCGCCGGCACGGGGATCGTGATCGAACAGCTGTCACGGTTCAAGACGAAGCCCGAACAGCAGAAGATTCTGGAACGCCTCAGGCGCGGACAGGTCGACATCGTGATCGGGACGCACCGGCTGGTGCAGAACGACGTCGAGTTCAAGAACCTCGGGCTCGTCATCATCGACGAGGAGCAGCGGTTCGGCGTGCTCCACAAGGACCGCCTGAAACATCTGCGCGCGACCGTGGACGTGCTCACCATGACCGCCACCCCCATCCCGCGCACGCTCCACATGTCGCTGTCGGGCATCCGCGACCTCAGCACGCTCATGAACGCCCCGGTGAACCGCCTGCCCATCCGCACGGTCTTCGCGCAGTACGACGCGAACCTGGTGCGCGTGGCGATCGAACGCGAACTGAACCGCGGCGGACAGGTGTACTACCTGCACAACCGCGTGAAGACGATCGAAACTGCCGCGCTCGAGATCGGCGCGATGTTCCCGGACGTCCCGCTCGGCGTGGCGCACGGGCAGATGGACAAGGGCGAACTTGAGGACGTCATGTCGTCGTTCATCGAGGGGAAGACGAAGATCCTCGTCTGCACCTCCATCATCGAATCCGGCATCGACATCCCGAACGCTAACACCATCATCATCGAGCGTGCGGACCGCTTCGGCCTCGCCGAACTCTACCAGCTGCGCGGCCGCGTGGGACGCTGGGTGCGGCAGGCGTACGCATACCTGTTCCTGCCGAAAGACGGCATCCTGACCGGGGACGCGCGCAAACGCATCGCCGCCATCCGCCGCTACACGCACCTCGGCGCGGGGTTCCAGCTGGCGATGAGCGACCTGGAGATACGCGGCGCGGGCAACATCCTGGGCGAGGAGCAGAGCGGGCAAATCAACGCCGTCGGGTTCCACCTGTACTGCACGCTGTTGCGCGACTGCGTGGCGATGTTCAAGGGCGAGAAGCTTCCGACCGCGCCGGACTGCGAACTCCACCTCGATTTCCTGAGCTTCGCGGTCGAACCGCCGCCGGGCAGGATCGCCGCCGGGATCCCCGCCGACTACATCGAATCGCCGCGCATGCGCCTGCACTGCTACCGCAGGCTGGCGATGTTCACCTCGGAGAAAGACCTTGACGCGTTCGCGTCCGAACTGCGCGACCGGTTCGGCCCGGTCCCGGTGGAAGTCGACCATTTCCTGCTGACGTGCCGGATCCGCCTGGCCGCAGCCGCCGCGGGCATCTCGAGCGTGACTTGCCGCGACAGCCTGGTGTACCTGGAAAAGAACAAATACATGCTCCGCCGCGACGGCCTGATCCCTGCGATCCTGGCAAGCGCGAAGCCGGCGCAGAAACTGAAACTGGTCCTGCGCACCGTGCGGGAGTTCATCCCGCGTGCGGAGTAAAGATAATGACTGGAAAAAAGGAGACACTGCCATGAAAATGACAGCCGTGCTGAACGACATCACGAAACTCGAAGTCGACGCCATCGTCAATGCCGCGAACTGCTCGCTGCTGGGCGGAGGCGGCGTCGACGGCGCCATCCACCGCGTCGCGGGGCGCCGGCTCTACGAAGCCTGCCTCAAATTCGGCGGCTGCCGCACGGGCGAGGCGCGCATCACGCCCGGATTCGACCTGCCCGCCCGCTACGTGATCCATACCCCCGGCCCGGTGTGGCGCGGGGGCGGCCACGGCGAACCGGAACTGCTTCGTTCGTGCTACCTCAATTCGCTGACTCTGGCGGAGGAGAACGGCTGCCGCGTGGTGGCGTTCCCGGGGATCAGCATCGGCGTGTATCACTATCCGCTGGAAGCGGCGGTGAAGATCGCCGTGGACGCGGTTGGGACGTGGGCGGGGAAACTGCCGGAAGAGGTGATTTTCTGCGCGTTTTCCGAACTCGTGCTGGAGGCGTACAACAGGGCGCTGGAGGGATTCCGCCCGTAACGGAAAAGGGACGTCCCGTCCGGTCAGAACATCCGGCGGACGTACTCGAAGAGGATCACAGTGGCAGCCTGCGCCACGTTCAGGGATTCCGCGTCGCCGGGCATCGGGATGTTCAGGCCGCGGGAGTTTTCGAGCTCCGCCACGCCGGTGGCTTCGCAGCCGAGGATGATGGCGCTGCGGTCGAAGAGGTCCGGCTCCAGGAAGACGTTCCCGCCGCTGGCGGGGAGGGTGCGGTAGCAGGTCTTCACGCCGAGTTTCCGCAAATCCGCGGCAAGCTCGGTCAGGTCGCCGCCGTAGCGGATTTTCAGGGAGAACTGCGCGCCGGACGCCGAACGGACTACCTTGTCCGAGAACGGGTCGGCGGTGCCGCGCGTGAGCCAGACTTCGTGAAGCCCGACGGCGCGTGCCGTCCGCAGGATGGTGCCGAAGTTGCCGGGATCGCCCACGCGGTCGAGCACGAGCGCAAACGGGTCGGCCATGGGGGCGTCCATCGGGACCGGCGCCGGGCGTCGGGACAGCACGAGGATGCCTTGCGAATGGACTGTGGGCGCGATGCGGTCGAATTCGGACTGCGGGAGCACGACGGGCTCGACCGGAGAGGGAAAGGGCAGGGGTGTCCCGTCGCGGAGAATGACGAGTTCGACGAGGTCCGGCGCGAGCGAGACGACCTCACGCGAGGCGCGGAGACCGTCGCAGAAACAATGCTCGGAATCGCGCCGCCCGTGGCGCGTGCGAAGCGCGCGGAGCAGCGACTCGGTGCGTCTGGTCAGACCGCCGGATTCGGACATCCGAGGACCCGGAAATCAGTTGAGCGGCTGCGTCGTGACGTCTTCGGCGGGCTTCTCCGCCGGAGCGGTCTGCGCTGCCGGAGCATCGGCGGGCTTTTCAGCCGGGGCCGGAGCCGCCTGGGGATGATGGATCTTCTCGTCAAGCTGGCTGGCGAGGGACGCCCAGTAGCCGTAGACGGTGGAAGTGCCCTCGGAAGCCGCGGCCGTGAGGTTGATGTTCTTCAGCATGGCGTCGGCTTTCATCATCTGGTCGAGACCGGAGAAGAGACGTGCGGCGGAGTAGGAAGCCTCGACGCGGAGGTCTTCGGGCGTTTGGGCGAGATTCGCGATGCGCTCGAATTCGATGGCGGCGTCTTCCTTTTTGCCGATCTGCTCCAGGAGATAGGCGGCGTCGAGCGCGGAACGCATCTTGATGAACGTTTCGGACTTGGAGGAGGACGCGACGGCGAGGAGCTGTTCGCGTGCCTTTTCCAGGTCGCCGGGCTGGGCGTTGAAAATGAGTTCGCCGGCGAGGCGGAGACGCGCGAAGTCCGCGGCCTTGTTGTTCGGATGCTTCTTGATCGCCGCTTCGAGTTCGGCGACGCTTCCGGCGTTCGCGAGTTCCTTGCGGGCCTTGAGTTCGGCACGCTGGATCGCGCCCTGGATGATGATGCCGATGGAGACGGCGACCGCGAACGCGCAGACGCCGATGATGGCTTTCTTCCAGTTGACGGCCATCCACATTTCGAATTCGTCCAGCATGCTGGAAATCGTGGGCTCCTCCTGCGACTGGGCGGGGCGTTTGTGCTGCTGCATGTTTGCGAGCTGGTCGAAAGATTCGATTTTCTTTTTCTTGTTGGCCATGGTTCGGGATATCTTTCCAAAAAATGAGTTGTGTTTCAGATGATTCTATTAATATAGCGCATAAACGCCGTAAAATCAACTCGAAAAATAAGGATGGAAAGCGTTTTTTCCTGTTTTTAGCGGATGCCTGAGCGTGACGAAGACGAAAACGGCACACCGCAAGCGGTGCTGAAGCAGTGTCCGGCTACGCTCGGACACAGAATATAAAAAAAGTGCGCGAGCGAATGCAGCGCACTACTGCAAGCGGCGTTGCCTCCGTGCGCAAGCGAAGCTGAGCGCACTACTGCAGTTGAGGCTCCGCCTCATTCCCACTCGATGGTTCCCGGGGGCTTCGACGTGATGTCGTAGACGACCCGGTTCACGCCGTCGACTTCGTTGATGATGCGGTTCGAGATGCGCGCGAGGAGCGGATAGGGCAGGCGGACCCAGTCGGCGGTCATGCCGTCGCGGCTTTCGACCGCGCGGATGGCGATGGCGTCCTCGTAGGTGCGTTCGTCGCCCATGACGCCGACAGAGCGGACAGGCAGGAAGACGGCGAACGTCTGCCAGATCTTGTAGTAGAGGTTGGCCTTCTTCATCTCGTCGACGATGATGCGGTCCGCGCCGCGAAGGACGGCGAGCTTGCCGGGCGTGACTTCGCCGAGGCAGCGGACAGCGAGTCCGGGGCCGGGGAAGGGCTGGCGCATGACCATTTCCTCTGGGAGTCCGAGCTGACGGCCCACCTCGCGCACCTCGTCCTTGAAGAGGCGGCTGAGGGGTTCGAGCAGCTTGAATTTCATGTGGGCGGGCAGGCCGCCGACATTGTGGTGGCTCTTGATGACCGCGCTCGGGTTGCCGTCGATGGAGATGCTTTCGATGACGTCGGGGTAGGTGGTGCCCTGTGCGAGGAACGTCACGTCCGGGATGTTCGCGCAGGCGTCGTTGAAGACCTGGATGAACTCGCCGCCGATGATCTTGCGTTTGCGTTCGGGCTCGGTGACGCCCGCGAGTTTGGAGAGGAAACGGTCGGTGGCGTCGACGTACACCAGCGACATCTTGAACGAGCCGCCGAAGAGCTCGCGGACGCGTTCCGGTTCGTCCTTGCGGAGCAGGCCGTTGTTCACGAAGACGCAGGTGAGCTGGTCGCCGATCGCCTTGTGGATGAGTGCCGCGGCCACGGAGGAATCCACCCCGCCGGAGAGCCCGAGGATCACATTCGCCGAGCCGACCGTCTCGCGGATTTCCGCCACGGAGCGCTCGATGAAGTCGGACATGGTCCAGTTCGCGGAACATCCGCAGATGCCGAGGCAGAAGTTCTCGATGACGAGCGGCCCCATCGGGGAGTGGACGACCTCGGGATGGAACTGGATGCCGAAAAGGCGGCGGGAGAGGTCCTGGATGGCGGCGAACTCGGTGTTGTCGGTCTTCGCGCAGGTGACGAACCCCTCGGGCAAGCGCGTGACCTTGTCGCCGTGGGACATCCACATCTGCGTCTGCGCGGGCAGGTCCTCGAAGAGCGGGGATGCCGCGGTCGTGGAGACGATTGCCTTGCCGTATTCGCGGGCGTCGCCGTGCGCCACTTCGCCGCCGAGCGTTTCGACCATGAGCTGGAGGCCGTAGCAGATGCCGAGCACGGGGATGCCGAGCTTGAAGATGCCGGGGTCGCATTTCGGCGCGTTGGCCTGGTAGACGCTCGCCGGGCCGCCGCTCAGGATGATGCCGGCGGGAGCGGCCTCGCGGATTTCATCCGCCGAGGTCTTCCAGGAGACGATGCGGCTGTAGACGTGGAGTTCGCGGACGCGGCGGGCGATGAGCTGGCTGTACTGGGAGCCGAAATCCAGCACGAGAATGGTTTCAGGATGATTCATGATGGTTTTCCCGATAAATCAAAAAAATGTATCATATAATATGCTACGAAAACGGCAAAAAATCCAGTCCGAAACGGTAGATTTTCCGAAAAAAGGGAGGCAGACCCTCCACTGATGCAGTACTTGGCTACGCTCAAGCACACCGCAGGCGGTGCTGATGCAGTGTTGCTACGCGAGAGCACGGGACGAAATAATTGTGCCCGGGCAGAGCCGGGCACAGTATCGTCACTGCTTGCAGTGTGCCCGAGCGGAGCCGGGCACAGTATCGTCACTGCTTGCAGTGTGCCGTCGCGCAGCACGGCACTACTTCAGTTGAGGACTTGTCCTCACTTCCAGCGGAGGATGGAGATGGAGTTCGCGGGGAAGGTGTAGCGGAAATCGTCGGACTTCGCGCGGAAACTGCTCTTCTTCGGGATGATTTTGAGCGGTTCCTCGAACGTGTTTTCCATGCTCGGGTCGTCGCCGGCGAGCGTGAGCGCAGTGCCTTTCAGCGTGGCGGGCTTGAGCACGCCGGTGTCGATGGTGAGCGTGATGGGCTCGCGGTCTGAGTTGACGAACTTCAGGATGGTCTCGCCGGTCTTCTGGTCGAGTCCGGCGACGGCGGCAAGCGCGGAATTCTGGATGATCTTCTGCGAGAAGATCTCCTTGCCGTCGAGGAAGCATTTTACCGTGTCGCCGCCCACGTCGATGCGGATGTCGTACCATTTTCCCGTTTCGATGGCGCCGCCGATGCGGTGCGTCGAGGTGTCGGGATGCTCGATGCCGTGTTCCGTGTTGCCCCAGCCGCCGAGGTTGAGCCAGCTCTTCGTCCCCGTGTCCGGCATGGCGAAGCCGACGAGGAAGCCTTCGCGGCCCTCGAGCTTCTTCGCCTGGACGGAGATGGTGTAGTCTTCCCACTCGGGGAGTCCGACGACCGCGAGCGTATCGGTGTCCAGCGTGGACTGCGTGAGCTCGCCGGCCTGCGCCTGCCATCTGCCGCGGACGGGGCGGACGCCGTCGAATCCGCTGCCGAAGTCGGGCGCGGCGAGGACCTTGCCGTCGCGCTGCGTGATCCTGAGGTCCTTGTAGGCGACTTTCGTTTCCCAGGAGCCGAGGCCGACGAAGCCCTTGAACGTCTTCTGTTTCTCCTCGGACACGGTGAGCTTCAGGTCGAGGTTGCGGTCCGCGCGGTTGTTCGAGAACATGACCTGCGTCCAGTAGGACGGCGTGCCGAAGACGCGGCTCTGGTCGAAGACGATGGCGTCCGGGTTCCAGGTTTCCCATCCGGCGCGGCGGAACAGCGGCGCGTAGGAGCTCATGATCACGATGTCGCCGTTGCGCTCCAGCCCGGTCATGAACGCGGCCTCGCCGAGCGCGGCGTTCAGGTTGCCCTTGCCAGCGCCGTTGGTCACGGCGTATTCGCCGAAATAGATCTTCGGGCCGTTGCGGTCCTGCCTGTCGAACCGCTCGGCGTCGCGGCGGAACGTGTTCGAATCGGAGTACAGGTGCGGGTCGAGGATGTCGTTCTTGTATCCGGGCGTGGCTTCGTTCGCCACGAGGCGCATGTACGGGTATTTTTCGAGGATCGCCTTTGCGATGAGGGCGTAGCGTTCGGCGTAGTTGCGGCCGCCGTTCTCATTGCCGATCTCCATGTATTTCAGCCCGAACGGCGCCGGATGTCCGTTCTTGGCGCGTTCGGCGCCCCATTTGGACGAGACCGGGCCGTTGGCGTATTCGATGGCGTCGAGGGCGTCCTGCACGAAAGGCTCCATCTCGTTCATCGGGACCGTGTACCGGTGCCCCATGCCGCAGTTGATGACGAAAAGCGGCTCGGCTTCGAGGTCCTCGCACATCTGGAGGTATTCGTGGTAGCCGAGTCCGTTGCTGACCTGGTACTGCCAGATGCACCACTGGCCCTTGCGCTGTTCGACCGGGCCGACGGAATTCTTCCAGATCATGCGGTCCGGCATGTTCTCGCTCTCCACGAAGCAGCCGCCGGGGAAGCGCACGAACGCGGGCTTCATGGCGGCGACCATCTTCATGAGGTCGGGGCGCAGGCCGTTCTTGCGGTGGTTCCAGGTGCGGCGCGGGAAGAGCGAGACCATGTCCAGCCAGTAGGTGGCGGCCTGGGCGTTGGAGATCACAAGACGGCAGTTCGTGTCAGTGCGCTGCGCCGTAAGGAGAAAGGTGTATTTCTGCCAGTTTTTTGTCGGCTTGAAGCCGGTGTGCGCCAGGACCTTGCCGTCGTTCCCGACGATGGAGAGGTCGAGCCGTTCGCCGCCATTCTCGGACCGGGCGTACAGCGTGAGGTCGTATTCCGCGCCCGCCTCGACGAAGATCTGCCCGGGCTGGTCCTGGATCCTCGTCTGCCAGAAACGGTTCGCCGCGCGCGGAGTGCCGCCCTGCGGTCCGCCCACGAACCCGCTGTTGATGACGCGTCCGTCAGCCTGGGCTTCCACCTTCAGCGCGGTCGGGTTGTCGGGATGGATCGGGTTGGCGCGGTCGAGCGAGATGGCGGCGTTTTCGGAGAGCCACGCGATCGGGAAAGCCGTGTTGTCCTCGAACGAACGGTTCTGGATCATTTCCGCGTAAATGCCTCCTTCGCCGGCGCGGTTGATCTCCTCGAAGAAAATGCCGTAGAGCAGGGGGCTGATCTTCTCGCCGGGGCGGGACGTGTTGATGCGGATGACGCCCGCGGACGGCGTGTCGGGTGTGGCTTCGGCGGAGGAACACCCCGCGAAAATGACGGCGGCTGCCGAGACGGCGAGGAGGGAGGCGGAAATGCGATTCATCATGCGGATATCCTTTCCAAGATCAGGATTCGTGTTGTTATTTTGGAATAATATATTGCCGGAAAAAGGAAAGTCAATCCGCAAACGCCGAAATGACGGCAAAAAAGGGCTTTGGACCTTATCAGAGTCCGCCATTGGACCCGAATATGGGCTGTAAATCACGCCGGCATTCCGGAAAGGACATATCTTTGCCACGGACCTGTATCCTGTGATGAGCTGGGAGACCGTTTTTCTGAGCTCAAGACCTTTCCACGTTTTTTTTCACGATCCGTGTCACGGGACACAAAAAATCACCATGTTTCACTATGTGCGAAAAATGGTGATTTAAACTCAAAAATGGTCGGGATGATGAGAGTTGAACTCACGACCTTTTGACCCCCAGTCAAACGCGCTAACCAGGCTGCGCTACATCCCGACATGCCGGATTTCATCGGCAGTAAATCAATATAGCATCTTTTTTCGAAAAGTCAAGCTGTTCATGTCCGATTCCGCAAAAAAACGCCATCAGGCTTGAATTTGTGGTTTGAAAAAGTAAATGCACGGGAAGGAAAAAGGCAGGGTGCGTTTAGTCTGACAAAGGGATGGTGTGCGTTTAGTATGACAGAAAAGGGAAGAGCGTTTAGTTTGACACAAGAGTTTCCGGA